>Ga0123354_10007569_pt1 | contig 16371 bp, 14 predicted proteins | sample TergutLab28metaG_2_FD_97872 | JGI IMG/M metagenome (GOLD analysis project Ga0123354, IMG submission 97872) | Labiotermes labralis P4 segment gut microbial communities from Petit-Saut dam, French Guiana - Lab288 P4 | ecosystem: Host-associated > Arthropoda: Insects > Digestive system > Gut ...
GGAATTTCATCTTTTTTACCGTTCCCGTTGGGATCCCGATCGCGGAATGCCGTAAGTACGTTCCTGAAATCATCTGTTGTAACCGGTGTCTGCAGTCCCAGCTTATCAAGCCAGCTCTGGTTAATCCAGCCGCGCAGTGAATAGTATTCACCGAGCTGTTCCTGTATGAAAGGTACGTAATATACATTGCCGTCAGCTGAATGCATCCAGTTCCACATGGCCTTGTTGGTTACTTTCTGAATTTGCTTGGGGAATTCGTATGCCCAATTCTGATAATAATCGTTCAGCGGAATAGCAACCCCTTCCTGTCCGAGGTTCAGCATTACATCATCTGCAAAACTGAAGTCTACCAGAACCTCCGGAAGAGTAGCGCCGCCGGATACCATGACCATCAGTTTCTCGGTACCGGGATTGCCGCTGGGGAAAATATCAAATGTCAAAGTCATATTACCTTTATCTTCAAGCATTTTTGTATAGTAGTTGGTATCATAATTTTCAACACTTGTATTCTGGCGTATTCCAATATCCAGGGTTATTGGAGTCTTGCAAATCGGATAAACTCCGGGCGCATTAACATTGGCCGCCGAGTTGGAGACAGTACCGGCTGCACTGCTCCCGGTATTGGCCTGATTGCCCCCTGCAAAAACAGGCAATGCCAGACAAACAAATAATCCCGTCAATAGAATCCCATACCACTTTTTTCTTTTCATCAACCTCACCTCAATTTTAAGAATAAACCCGGCTGACAGCCAGGATCAAAAATCCGGTTAAATACCGGCAGACTCCAAATATTACTTACTGTAAGTAATATATACACCTGCTTTGCTTCCATGTCAAGAATTAATTCAAAAATATTTTTAAATTCGAAACTAACCGAATTTTGGAAATAGTTCATTTGACACACCTATATAATTTAGAGTATAATAATATAGGTATTTAGGAATGAATGATCTGAAATTTACGTGGGATGAGAATAAAAATATTTTCAATATCCGCAAGCATGGAATAAATTTTAATGAAGCAGTAAAAATATTTTACGATCCGGAACGCCTTGAGCTATATGATAAAATTCATTCAGCAATAAATGAGGAAAGATGGATTATTATAGGAAATGTAAATGTTAAAATAATTTTGGTTATTATTAATCGTAAAACAGATGATTTAATCAGAATTATTTCTGCCAGAAAGGCAACAAAAAAAGAACAGGAGGCATATTATGGGAACTACAGTTAAAATTCTGGATGATATTTTACAACATATACCTTCAAAGGAAGAACTGGAGGCCTATGAAGACTTTAAAAAAATAAAGACAGAAGATATTACTGATATTCCGGAGTTAACCCAGGAGCAGCTTGTTATGGCAGTTAAAGCCAGGCAATTGCGAAAAGAACTGTACAAACCTGTAAAAATACCGGTAAAAATAAATTATGACGCCGATATTCTTGAGTGGTTTCGTTCTTTGGGAAAAGGATATCAAACAAAAATGAATACCGTTTTGCGGGAATATATGCTTGCCCACCTAGACAAATAAAACACACACAGGCGACGGGATATTCAGAAAGGTACCGGTCTGCACAGGAAGGCCTTTATCCAGTCTATAGGCACAGATTGTGTCGGAATCCTGGTTTGCCGTCAAAAGGATGGTTCCGTCAGGGGAAACGGCCAGATCCCTGGGTGTATGCCCGCCGGCGGGGCTTATCGTCTGCAGGGAAAGGGCCCTGGTTTCAGGATTTATTTCGAAACAGGCGATACTGTCATGGCCCCTGTTGGACACATAGAGGTATTTTTCATCGGGGGAAAGTTTGATGGCCGCGCAGTAACTTTTCCCGGAATAATCTTTTGGCAGTGCCGAATAGATGCCGATGCGCTTTTTGCTGTCAGTTTCAAAGGCATAAACTTCATTGCTTAGTTCGCAGACCATCCATGCATACGGCTTTTTTTGCGAAAAAACTATATGCCTTGGGCCGCTGCCCGCCTCTGCGGCAAAACTGCCTTTTTCACTCATGTCTTTGATATCATAAAAAACGGCGCGATCTATACCCAGATCTATTACACAGAGCTGGCCGCTTATTGGATCGATACGGGAACAGTGTACATGAGGCCCTTTTTGGCGTTCAATGTCCGGGCCGCTGCCTTCATGCCTTATCAGCACAGGATCGCCAAGTATGCCTTTTTCGGTACTGAAAACAGACAGGGTTCCGTCGCCGTAATTTGAAACGAACAGCTTTCCGGCTTCAGGCGCAGGACATACATGGCAGGGCCCCTTCCCGCCTGTTGGTTTGAGGGACAACAACGACAGCGAATCGCCGGCGACCATATAGGAAGCCACGCCGCCTCCGCCTTCAAATTCGTCGCATTCAAGGACCGTGTAAAGTACATTTTCTGCAACGGCTAGATAAGCAGGGCTGGATGCGGGCCAGGAATTCAGGATCTGCAGGGTTCCCGTTAAAGTATCCGCTTCAATCAGGTATATTCCCTTACTGCCGCGTACGGAGTATGTGCCGATAAAAGCTTTATATTTCATAATGGCTCTTCAGAATTAAAGTAATCAGAGATCACCAGTTCAGACGCGCCGAGCTGGGAAACCAGGGCGTTGTAGTTGTGGCTGAAAATCATTGGTTTTACGGTAACAAATGCATCGGATTCACTGTCCCAGCGTTTTTTTATGTTCTCTGCGATACACTGCGACAGCAAATCCCCGTTTGCGACTATAAGGAAAGCCCTTGGGTTGAAGAACCTCATGATACTTTTGGTTACCAGAAACAGATAATCCGCTGTTTTGGCGGCAACAACTTTTGCCGAATTGTCGTTGGCCGCAAGTCTTTCTTCAAGTCCGTCAAACAGCGGCCTGCCCGTTTTGACATTGGCCTTGTCCAGGGCCTGAATATGGGATTCCAGACAGCCGCCTGCGCCGCAGGTACAGGGGGGACCGTTCGTGTCAATGGGAATGTGGCCGCTCTCCGGAGTGGTGCCCTGGCTGGTGGTGTAAATTCCCCGCTGATCAACGAATGCGCCGTTTATGCCGGCGCGGAGCAGGAAGGTAAAAAGCGAACCCTGGTGATCATAGCCGCCGTGGTAGTATTCGCTCAAGGCAATAACCGAGCAGTTGTTGTGTAGAATTACCTTCAATCCAAGACGTTTTTCAAGTTCGTCTGCAAGCGGAATGTCGTTCATGCCCTGTATTCTGGGATAGCTGATTACCCGCCTGTTTACAACATCAACCTGTCCCGGAGCTGCGACGCCCAGCCCGATGACTTTTTTACGGTCGATCCTTAGGCTTTCCAGGGCCTCGTTCATTATGGAAACAACGAATTCAATTACTTCCTGAACCGAAATACCGGATTTTAACGGCTCGATGCGCGAAAAAATCCTGTCCCCCTTAAAATTGAATATGCCCAGGGAGATACTGTTTACCCAGAATTCAAGACCCGCAGTATATAGGGAATCTTTGGATACAGTGTAAACCAGGGGTTTTCTGCCCTTCCTGGACGATTCTTCGCTATTTTTTTCCCTTAAAACTTCAATCAGTTTCTGTTCTTCAAGATTTCCGAAGATCCTGAATACGGTGGGAGCCTTGAGCCCGGTCTCGTTTACCAGTTCCGATTGCGAAATACCGGTATTTCTGGAATCGTAAATCCTGGCGAGAATGTATTTTTCATTATGAATGCGCAGATCCGAAGACCTCTGGGGTTTTCCCTGGTTCATGAATACCTCGGTTATTTCATAAACATTATATTGTCATTTCAACAAAATCAAGTTCATGTTCCATAACTATTGCAGCCGCTCCGACAGCAGCCAGGGTAGAGCCGAATTCGGTATTTGTAATGGTAAAATCCTGAAGGGTAACGAAAATTGCGTGCTCTGAAACCACATTCATCAGGCCGGATGTCAGCTGATCCCCGAGTCCGCAGAGTTTTGACGAAATTATAATACAGTTGGGATTCAGAATATTCAGAATCTGCGCTATTGAAAGGCCCAGGTACTGGTATATCTCGCTTAACAGGGCAAGACTGTCGCTGTCCCCCTTTTTTGCATATTCAACCAGAAGTTCCACACCTACCTTGTTCTGATCACAACCGACGCTTTTCCACATTTCCTGGAAACGGCCTACATTTATCCATTCGATAATTTTCTGCTTGATGGCCGTTTCCGAAATTTCGGTGTCCAGACACCCCCTCTTGCCGCAGGGGCACAGCCGGCTGCCGTTGTTTACGCTTATGTGGCCGATCTCTCCGGTGGTTGAACTTTTGCCGCGGTAGAGGCTGCCGTTGATTATGTAACTCATCCTGACACCGGATCGGATGGAAATAATCACGTAGTTGAGATCCCTGTACTGCGGCCGCAGCCATTTATACGCGAGGGTCATGGCATTGGTGTTGTGTTCAAAATACAGTTTTTTACCGGGGTTATCCTCCTGCAGAATATCAAGCAGGGGAATATCCTTCCATCCGGGTATATGCGGGTAAAAAATTGAAAGACCGTTTTTTTCGTCAATATAGCCTGGCGCGCCGATTCCGATACCGTACAATTTGTCCTGTATGTCCGCATGCCTTGACAGCATCAGATGGATGGTCTCTTTGACCTTTTCAATTACATACTCAACAGAAAGTTCATCGGGCGGAATTGACAGGCAGTAATAATCAACTGTTTTGCCGCTGTAATCCAGCAGGGCCGAAGAAATATCGGCGGCGTTGAATGAAACGCCCAGAAAATAACCTCCGTCCGGAGTCAGCGAAATGTAAGTCGGCCGCCTTCCGTTGGAGGTTTTGGGTTTTTCCGCATAGTGAATGAGCCCTTCGCCGATCAGTTCGTCAATTGTATTCAATACGGTGATCATGCTGTACTGGGTCTGATTCTTGATTGCAACTTTTGAAATTTTTACGCTGCTGCGTATAATCCCCAGTATCCTGTTGCGCGTATTTCTTTTTCTTATCAACCCCATGCCGACATTGTTCATACCTGTTATAATATCAGGAAAATTATTGTTCTTCCACAATAATCACATCCAGCGGATCGATTTTGATGGCGCCGGATATTTTTTTGCCTGTAATTACATCGGTTCCGCTGATACCCGCATCAAATGCCTTAGTTTCACTTCCCATATTAATTATGAATGTATATGAGGCTTCCGGGCTTTTCCTTGCAGTCATAAATACACGGTCGGGCAGCAAGACTGTCTTTATTCCGTGCTCATGCAGTATTTTGTCAAAGTAATCACCGATTAGTTCAATGCAGCCGGATGCGGCGAAATAAACAGCCTTGCCCCTGCCGACGGAGTTTTCCGTAATTGCAGGCGTCTTTTTGTAAAAACGTTCCTCGTACTGCGCCGCTGTTTTTGCAGTACCCAAAGTCAGAATATCGGCCCACCAGCGCACGGGATATTTTTTTCCGTTATACGAAACCGAGTTCTGTAAATGATCCGGAAACGCTTCAAACTCATCAACGGTTACCCCGCACAGATCCCTTACAAGTCCGGGCCACGGAATATCCACCATCACGTTCTGCGGATCTTTCTGGCCGCAGCGTATATGGAAAACCGCGGTGCCGCCATTTTCAACAAAATTTCTGAAGTTGTCCGCGGTCTTCTGCGACAGCAGGAACATGTTGGGCGCAACAACTACTTTGTATGGCGACAGATCATCTTCAGGATGGATAAGGTCCGGGGTAATTCCGAGGCTTGTCAGTGCCCTGAAAAAATCATCTTCCAGTTTATTGCAGTCAAAATTTTTATACTGTTTTCTTGACATGCCCGACCATATTTCATCGTAGCTGTGAATCAGTGCGACCGGTGTTACAACTTTTGTTTTTCCCAGTTTGAATTTAATCGGTTCCAGCTCTTTGGTCATCTGCCTGATTTCAAAATACGCGCGGCGTTTTGAACCATCATGGCGAAGTATGCCGTTCGGGTTCTGCTCCTGGCCCCAGCGGTTTGCACGATAACGGTAATACAAAACTCCGTTGGCGCCCCTGGAAATGTCGAATAATCCCCAGGCCCTTACAAGACCCGGTGTAATGGCCAGATTGTAATCGCCGCCGTTGAAGTACCCGTTTTTCTGCTCCATCATCCAGAAATTATCATGTTTGGTGGCGCGGATCAGATCATGGCTTTTGGCAACATCAATATAGTCGGAATCGACATGGGGATAGGAATCCCATCCCATTACGTCCAGCTGCTTTGCCAGATCGTAGTAATTTATCTGGGGGTAAAGGCCCATGGAATTGTGGGTTATAAACTGACCCGGCGCTTTTTCCCTGATAATCGCAATCTGCATATTCTGAAAATCCACCGCAGACCACGAAACAAAACGCTTGTAATCCAGATACTGGCTCGTGGAAATGGTTACCTCTTTCATTGACGGCAATTCAACTTCCTCAATGGAATTGTAATGCTGGCTCCAGAACCAGGTACCCCAGGCCTCGTTGAGTTTTTCAATTGAACCGTACTTTTCAAGCAGCCAATTCTGAAAGGCATGACGGCAGCCGGAACAGTGACATTCAGAGCCGCGCAGTTCATTGTCGATCTGCCAGCCTGCAACATTGGGGTTGCTGCCAAAGCGGCTTGCCATCTCGTTTACAATACGGGAGGTATAGAAACGGAAAGCGCTGCTTGTATGGCAATGCCCGCCGCGGCTGCCGTGCTGAAGGCCTGCTTCGTCGATACGGACGATCTCCGGATGCGATGCGCGCAGCCAGACCGGAGTAGCTTCCGACGGGGTGCCCAGAATAATTTTAAGGCCGCTTTTCCCGGCCATCCCGATAAATTCTTCCAGCCAGTCAAAGGTAAACTCGTTATCACGCGGCTCCATGCTTGACCAGGCGAGTTCTGCAACCCTAACCGCCGAAAGCCCCATATCCGCCATGTTGTCAATGTCGATCTGCCAGCGTTCGGGCCAGTGTTCCGGATAGTAACAGGTTCCCACTGTTATTTTTTCCAAATCGAATTTCTGCCTCGTTTCCATTTTTTGTTCCTTTAGTTTTTTGATTCCACAATCATGGTTTGAAGGGGCATTAATCTGAGCGGGGCTTTTACAGCTCCTCCGGTAATCAAATCAACTCCCTGTATGTCAATGTTAATTTCCTGTTCCCTGTACCCCATATTAAGGATGAAGGTATAGGAAGCATAATCGCTTTTCCGTTCGGTAATAAAAACTTTTTCTGGCAGATGATACACAGGTATCCCGCATTCACCGAGCAGTTTTTCCAGATATGCGCCGATTAATTCAGCGCACCCTGCGGCGCCGAAATAAACGGCCCTGCCCTTTCCCGCTTTGCGTGAAGTTACTGCGGGCTTGCCTGCATAAAAATCTTTTTCATACACGGCTTCTGCGACTGCACTCCGGATGTCAAGGATATCCGCCCACCAGCGGACCGGGTAACTTTTGCCCAGATAATCAACACTGTTGCCGGCATTCCCGGGGAAGGCTTCGAATTCATCTACTGTAATACCGCACAGATCCCTTACAAGTCCGGGCCACGGAATATCCACCATCGCGTTGGCCGTGTTTTTCTGCCCGCAGCGGATGTGAAAGATCACAGTTCCGCCTGCTTCGGCAAAATGCGTCAGGTTATCTGCAGTCTTCTGCGACAACAGCATCAGGTTGGGCGCGATTACTATTTTATATCCGGAAAAACCGTCTTCGGGATGAATCAGATCAGCAGTTACACCCATGCGCAGCAGGGTTTTGTAAAAATCATTCTCGAGTTTTTCAGTATCAAAATATTTGTACTGGTTGTGCGCCTGGCTGGCCCAGATGTCATCATAATTATGGATTATTGCAACAGACGCCGTGGTTTTGGTTTTACCGAGTTTTTCCCTGATCGGCGCAAGTTCTCTTGTAAGCTGCTGTATTTCATAATAGGCCCTTCTCTTTGAACCATCGTGGCGCAGTATGCCGTTCGGGTTCTGCTCCTTGCCCCAGCGGTTGGCCCGGTAACGGTAATACAAAACACCGTTGGCGCCGCGTGATATATCAAGATAACCCCAGGCCCTGACAAGGCCCGGCTTTATTGCAAGGTTGTAATCGGAATAATTTATATATCCGTTCTTCTGCTCCAGCATCCAGTAATTGTCATGTTTTGTGGCCCTGATCAGATCATGGCCCTTGTTCACATTTATATAATCATCATCCACATTCGGATACACATCCCATGCCATGACATCCAGATTTTTTGCGGCGTCGTACATGTTGATGTTCGGATAAAGGCCAAGCGAATTGTGGCTTATAAACTGGTTGTGCGAATATTTTCTTATGATATCAGCCTGTTCGTTCTGGAAATCCACAGCGGTATCGGATGCAAAGCGCTTGAAATCAAGTATCTGGCTGACGGAACTTGTCAGTTCCCTTTTTGCAGGAAGCTTGATTTCTTCAAATGAATTGAAATTCTGGCTCCAGAAAACCGTTCCCCACGATGAATTGATATTTTCAATGGTTCCGTATTTCTTCCTTAGCCATACCTGAAAGGCGTGTTCGCAGGAGGGACAGTAACATTCAATGCCATGCAACTCATTGTCGATTTGCCAGCCTGCTACATCCGGATTATTTCCGAACTCCTCTGCCATTTTTGATGTAATACGTGCAGCGTAAAAACGGAAGGTCATGTTGTTTTTGCAGCAGAATCCCCTGCCCCCGACATGGTCCCCGTTTTCATCAACCCTGATAATATCCGGGCGGCTGTTGCGCAGCCATACGGGCATTTCTTCCTGCGGGGTTCCCAGTATTGTTTTAATGCCCTTCTTCCCCGCAAGTTTAACAAACTCTTTTAACCAGTCAAGGCTGAATTCATTGTCGCGTTTTTCCATTTCGGACCAGGCAAGTTCTCCGATGCGCACAACGGAAAGTCCCATGTCCGCCATATTATCGATATCTTCCTGCCACCTTTCTTTGGGCCAATGCTCGGGGTAATAACAGGTTCCTATGTTGATAGTATTTAAAATATCCAAGGTTCATCTCCCTAAAATCACGGCTGCCAGTATTTGTTTATTGTCTTTTTTATCATGCCGATATACTGCTTTATGCGATCGGTGTTTCCGTAAATGGTTGTCACTTCGCGCTGGGTTATTTCTAGAATGCAACCGCGGGCGGCAAGCGCCGTCTTTTTAAAATATTCAGCTATTTCATCTTCATCCAGCGTTTTGTTAAGTCCCAGGAAAGTCGCCTTTGGTTTGCGGTGGAAAACGATGCCACAGCCGCGCAGGCGTTCGCCCATAAACTCTTCATCGCACCACGCGGAAACCGAAACACGCCCCAGATTGGGCAGAGTTGAAAGGTATTTTTCCCAGACAGGATGAACCGGTTCGCAGCATCCGTAAGACAGCAGTCCGAAATTCGAAGCACCCCTGCTTAAATACGGAAAAATGAATTCACCGTACATATCCGGCGACATGGCCGCCGACTCCTGGGAATCCATATAACCCCAGACATCTTTGGGCGAATTCACCGTAACGGACGGCAATTTGTCCGTATAGCAGTAAGTGTCCTGGCCCAGCGGCTGCATGTTTGTTGTCGGACAGAGAAGTTTTTCGCCGGCCAGCCAATTGTAGTATTCTTTATAATCCTCGCAGGCCATACGCATAACCGCATGAAATTCATCAGGATAATCCATGATTGACATGTACATGTTTTCCATGCCCATTAACTGAACCAGCTTGTTCGTAATATTGCCGTGCAGGCAGGGCATGGATATTTTTACAGGCAGAATATCCCCGATACAATTCTGCAGCTCTTCCATTTCTTCAAGAGTTTTATTTTTATTGACACCGTAGGTACTTTTTGAAAAAAGATGAAAATCTTCATGAAGATTGCCAACCACAGGTTCGATATGAAAAGCCAGTTTTTTGTCATTAGGGCCGGACAGAAAAGTTTTTTTTGTTTCGATATTCCATAAATTAAAATGAGTATGCCAAAAAAACTGAAAATAATCGGCCACGACCGAATCATCATCGAAAAGTTCCCGGCCAGCCATGTTGGCAAGCAGGGTTTCTTCGATCTTCTTTGCAAATTCACCCCGGCAAATCATCCTTGGGTAAATAATTTCGTCCCGGTAAGCCCCAAAACTCATACGGACAACAGGTTCGGTGCAGCGGCCCTGTGCAAGAGCCTGCCATTTCGCGCATATTTTCTCCATCTGTGGACTTTTGGTGAATTCGAGCTGTTTCTGCGCCAATTCCCGAAGGCGATTCTTGTCTTTAACATCTATCATATTTGTACATACCGTTTTAATGGTATGTACAATTTTAAATATCGAAATCGATTTTTGTCAAGTAAAATAATACCATTTGCGTTCTCAACAACAATCCTGTTTATGTGTATGTACCCCTTAAATTGTATACTGATAACGATTTTACTGATTGCGATTTTAATTGACAAATATCGAAAACGATATTACAATTTTCATATGAGTAAAACACATAAAGTTACAGTAATCGGAGCCGGGGACCGGGGCAGAGCTTACATGACCATGCTCAAAAAATACCATGAAAATGATGTGGTTATAAGCGCAATTTGCGATCTGCAAGACAGCAGAAACCAGAAAGCCATGGCTGATTTCGGGATCACGACCAAATTTTCAGATTACAAAAAAGCCATTACCGAAACCAAACCTGACATCGTTGTTGTTGCTACTCCGGCGTATTTTCACTGCGATATCGCTTCTTTCGCAATGGATAACGGCTGCAATGTACTTACAGAAAAACCTTTTGATCTCTCCATGGAAAAGTGTTTTAAATTGAAGGAAAAACAGAAGCAAACCGGGAAATCTTTGGCCATAGGCCTCCAGTACAGAAACCAGAAAGTCAACAGGGTCATCAAGCAGATTATGGATAAAAGGCTTATAGGCGGAAATGTGGTAATGTCGATTTTCGACATAAGGGAAAACAGACCCAAAATCGCAATGCACGACGCAGTTTACGGAAACGGCGGCCCATTGAACGATGTTGGCTGCCATTATTACGATCTGATGCGCTGGTATTACAGTTCCAATTTAAAATCCGTAAGCGCCCAATGGCGGGTCGACGCGGCAAACAGGCCGAATATCAAAGATGCGATAGAAACCAAAGCTCCGGACAACGGCGTGATCACAGCCGAGTACGAATCCGGCGATATGCTGCTGATGGTCATCAACTGGTCGCTTCCGACTTGCAAAGCCAATAATTTCCATTTTTCTTCGATAACGGGTACAGAAGGAATAGTACTGCCAAAAGAAATGCAGAATTACCCGGATGTCAAAATAATCAGCGGCGATAAAGAAATGACCATAAGCCCGGACCCGGCCGACGATCAGGACTGCATTAACCCGGAACTGGGGGTTTTCGATCACCTTGTTGCCGAAATCGAAGGACAGGGAAAAGTCCAGGCATCTGCAGAAGAGGGAATATTAAGCCTTGCCGGTTCAATGGCTTCCATAAGATCCGGGGTACTTGGAAGGGCTGTAACCATAAAGGAAATACTCGATGCAAAACCGACTATACTGGAGTGTATGAAAAAATGAAAATAGCATTAATTGGCGCCGGGAGTTACGTATTTACCAGGAATCTGGTCAGGGATCTGCTGACTTATCCGGCCCTAAGCGAAACAACCATTGCCCTGATGGACATAAACGAAGAACGTCTTTCCTATGCCAAAGATTCGGTACAAAAAATCATTAACGCCGGAAACTACCCGGCCAAACTGATCGCCACACTGGATCGACGCGAAGCTCTTGACGGAGCTGACGGTGTTATCTGTACAATAAAAACCGGCGATCTTGACGTCTGGCGCACCGATCTGGAAATACCCGCGAAATACGGCGTTAATATATGTATTGGCGATACAAGGGGACCCTCCGGGATTTTCCGGGCACTGCGTCATATACCTGTACTTCTGGATATAAGCAGGGACATTGAAAAATACTGTCCCGATGCCGTTTTCCTGAATTATACAAACCCAATGGCAATGCTTGTCAGGGCTGTACAGGAGCAGACCAAAGTGAAGATAACCGGGCTTTGCCACAGCGTCCAGGGGACTGCAGAAAAATTGGCAGGGTGGATTGGGGCTCCCATTGATGAAATTACCTTCCTGTGCGCCGGTATTAATCATCAGGCCTTTTACCTTGATTACCGCTGGAACGGAAAGGATGCATATCCGCTGATCGCGGAGGCCATTAAAAAACCGGAAATTTACAATGAAGAAATTGTCAGAAACGAAATTTTCCTCAATTTTGGTTACTATGTAACAGAGTCCAGCGGCCACAATTCAGAATACCTGGCATGGTTCCGCAAACGCCCCGATCTGCTGGAAAAATACTGCACCGGTCCCGGCAACAACCCCGGAATACAGTATCAGGGAATAGAGAATTTCCTGAAACGAAATGCAACATGGAAAGAAGATTTTGCTTCATTTATGAATGACAAAACAAAACTGCAGCGCGGAAGGGAATATGCCGCAGGCATATTAAATGCCATAATCGGCGACGGTACAATGTTCAAGTTTAACGGCAATGTCCGCAATTTCGGCCTGATTGATAATCTGCCCGAAGGCTGCGCTGTCGAGGTACCGGTACTCGCATCCCGTCGTGGATTTGAGCCCATGCATGTAGGCCCGCTGCCGGATCAGCTTGCGTTAATGGTTAATACATCGGCACGCTGCGAAGAGCTCGCCGTCCAGGGCTGCCTTGAAGGAGATCCCAAAAAGATCTTTTATGCCTGCGCCTACGATCCACTTACATCAGCGGTCTGCAGTCTTGCAGAAATCAGGCAGATGGTGGAGGAAGCGCTGGCATTTAACAAACCGTATATTCCGCACTTTAAATCCTTAAAAGTATGATGCATTAAAATGCCGGTAACCTGAACCGGAGGTATTTTCTCCTGTTCAGGTATATTGCAGCCGATTTATTCTGAATCGATTCTTGCGACAGTCTCCCTGAATTTTATCCCGTTTTCATAACTGCCGCCGCTGACAGGCAGGTAACCGTTCTTAACATACATGGCCAGAAGTTCAAAATCCGCTTCCTGATGGGTTTCTTTTTCAAATATTGATGAGTCATTTATCTCCAATTGGCTGAAAAGGCGGATATTTTTTTCTTTTGTGATATTTATGAATGAAATCAAATCATTGCGTGATTTTGTCATGCCCCGCATTATGGATACATCCATGGAACGCGGTTCACAGGCCAGACAGGCGTTGATGAATGTTGGAAAATAGGGACCGCATGTATGCAGATGGCCGCGGCCAAAACGTGTGAAAAGTTTTTTATTACAGGGAACGCAGAATTCCATGTGTAGTTCCGGATTCAGTACAGAGACAAAATCATCCCATATAATTATTCCACCTTTTCCAGGTATGGGATTATTCGGATTCATCGCCAGGTTTTCAGGGCCAATCCAGTGTTCCATTGTTTTAACCAGTTTGATGATTCCATCTGTTATTACCGATAAAAAGTTATGAACCAGCTCGGGAGCATCATACATCGCCAACATAAGTTCATCATTGGGTACCAATTTTGTAGCCAGGCCGTACGGAGACTGATGATCTGCGACAGAAACCGGTATTTCTCCCCCTGTTGCGTCAATAAAACGGGTTATATGTTCCTTAAGGATCCTGCCCCACTCTGTTTTTTCAAAATCAAGATCATTTGACAATCGCTGCGCTTCATAAATATCTTTGAACAACCTGCCTTCGGTAAAAGGAGGATTTTTATCCGTAATAAATTGTTTGGCGCCGTACATGGCCGGCAGTATGCCTTCCCCTAGGTATCCAAGGCTCATTACCGGAAGGTAATCACAATCCGGAAAAGTATCGAAATGGTATTGATTGATCAGGATTGCACTGTCAACCGCTTTTGCGGAATCGGCAATCATTTCACTGATGGTATACGGATTACCGGGCCGCCAGTACGATTTAGCTTTTGCAGGCGAGACTGTATAAACAAACGGGGTTCTCTCCGTTTTTTCACCGTCATACCAGCGCATACGCAGTTCTCTTGCCCGGGCGATCCGTTCCCTGTTATATTTCAGTTTTTCCATAAACTACTGTTCCGTAATTTTATTTTGGCAGATATTCACGCATGCGCTTAAGGCCGGAAAGGCTGTCTGCAACAGGATTGTATTCAAAACCTATATAGCCGTCATAACCGGCTGCCAGAACATTTTCGATTATTTTTGGGTAATTTAATTCACCGACATCAAGTTCGTTTCTGCCGGCGCTTCCCGCCGTATGTATATGCCCAATTTTGGTTAACCCGGCAAGCATTCGGCGTGTTACATTTCCTTCGGTAATCTGTTGATGGTAAATATCAAAAAGCAGTTTTACATTGGCGCTGTCAACTTCATCGATAATCTCAAAACCTTCGTCAGAAGATTCAAGATAGGTTCCGATATGATTTACCCTGCCGTTGAGCGGTTCAAGCACCAGGGTTATGTTATTTTCTGTTATTATCGGAAGGGCTTTTTTAAGAGCAGCCACAATTGCCCTGTGCTGAAAATCCCTGCGTGCACCGGTATCATCACCGGCGGTTACAACAAGCTTTTTGTTTCCGAATATTTTGGCTGCATCAACTGCCCCTTTTAATACTTCAATCCACTCATCATGCGAATTGGGATCTGTCAGATTGATCGGTTTTGGTTTCCCGCTGAATGAAACGCAGCTAACCCCCAGTGAATCTGCTTTTGCCTTCATGGCCTTTAGGTCCTTGCCAAAGTACCTCATGAATTCAAAACAATCATACCCGGCAGCTTTTACGCCTTCGATTGCAGCTACTGGATCTGTTCCATGAAATACCGCATCCAGATTTACAGAATATTTAACTTTCATTTTTTATCCTTTTATCGAGCCAATCATTACGCCTTTGACAAAGTATTTCTGTACGAACGGATACAGGCACATAATTGGAGCGATAGAAACTACAATTACACTGTACTTGATTACCTGCAGCATTATCATAGAATCTTCGTTCATTTCAGTACCTGGGGCAGGTTCGTTGAGTCTTGAAGTAAGCAATTCCCTTAATATTACCTGCAACGGTAATTTATTGCGATCGGTTATATACAGCAAAGCGTTAAAATATGCGTTCCAGTGGTATATTGCGATATAAAGTGTAATTACGGCTACTATTGCTGTAGACAGAGGAAGCGCGAATTGCATGAAAAAGCGGAAATTTCCGCAGCCGTCAATTACAGTCGCTTCCCTTAATTCATTTGGAATATTAACAGAGAAAAAAGTTCGAATCAGAATTATATTATAAACTGAAACGCTTCCCATTATTATCAAAACAAGTCTTGTATTCAAAAGGCCGAAATTTTTAACTGTAATATAGGTCGGTATCATTCCTCCGGAGAAAAACATTGTAAATATCATTAGGAGCATTATGATATTCCGGCCCGGAAGATCACCCCTTGAAAGGCCGTAACCTGCCATCATTGAACATGCAAGGCCGAATAATGTTCCAAAGACTACATAAATCAATGTATTTCCGTAACCAATCCATATTTTCTGCAGCTGTAATATCCCGGTATATCCAACAATGTGGAAACCGCTCGGAATCAATAACATATTGCCGGAATTGGCCGCTACATAATCGGAAAACGAAGCAATCAGAACATAATAAACCGGATAAAATGAAATCAGAAATAAAATGGTTATGATCAAATAAACGACAAGAGTAAATATCCTATCCCCGCTGGAGTGTTTTAACCATGAAACAAATGATTTTTTGCTATTTAACGCCATCAGTTTCCTCTGAAAAAAAGCTAATTACCAAAGGCTATTGTCTGAAACCTTTCTGGACAAGAAATTCACCAGAACCAGAAAAATAAAGTTTACCACATTGTTGAACAATCCAATGGCAGCTGAATAACTGAACATCGAATTCATTATTCCGATTCTGTATGTATACGTAGATATTACTTCGGATACGCTTATATTGAGATCGTTCTGCATCAGCCAGGATTTTTCGAATCCGACATTCATTATATTACCGGTAGCCAGAATAAGTAAAATTATCATGGTCGGTTTCAAATGCGGAATGTCAATGTACCATACTTGCTGCAGCCTGGTAGCGCCGTCTATCATGGTTGCCTCGTAAAGTTCAGGATCAACCGATGACAGCGAAGCCATGTATATAATTGAACCCCATCCGAATGACTGCCACACGCCTGACCAGACGAACAGATGGTAATAATATTTGGGCATACCAAGGTAATAAACATTTTGCCCTGTAAACATTGCTATTAATTTATTGATAAATCCGGTTGTCGGAGAAAAAAATACCGAGATCATTCCAATGACAACTACAACTGAAATAAAATGCGGCATATAGGTAACTGTCTGAACCAATTTTTTGTATCTTAAGCTTTTAACCTGATTCAGCAGCAAGGCAAATATTATGGGTATTGGGAAC
>Ga0123354_10007572_pt1 | contig 16370 bp, 12 predicted proteins | sample TergutLab28metaG_2_FD_97872 | JGI IMG/M metagenome (GOLD analysis project Ga0123354, IMG submission 97872) | Labiotermes labralis P4 segment gut microbial communities from Petit-Saut dam, French Guiana - Lab288 P4 | ecosystem: Host-associated > Arthropoda: Insects > Digestive system > Gut ...
TAATCAAACAAATCTTCTACTTTGGCACGTTCTGACGCCGTTTTCAGTTTGAAATCGTAGTCCATCATTAAGGAAGACGATTAAATAATTATCCCTGCAAAGGAGGTCCAGTCCGCCTGAACTCCCTGAAAATGTTTTGGGTAACAATGACATGAAGCTAACAATTTTTCACCATTACAATTATGGTCGGTTACGATCACAGATTATTTATAACTGTTGTCTTCAAAGGTGAACACATTTTGTCACGTTCCCAATTGCCACCACGGACAGATAAACCGTGGTTGCAACTTATACATATATCGGTGGATCTATATTTCCCATCGTTTAGGGTATGACGTTGTGTCTGATCCATGGTTGTGTCCCAACTATGTGGATATCATTGATCTAATCATGGATGTACATGCCTATGGTATGACCCATGGATCGGGGTATGGTATGACCAAGGTGCTAATAGACGTGCATGTATGTTTAGATGAGAATGGTTTGTGTTTAAGACCGTTCAAGTGTTAGGCTGTCAGGCACGTAAAAATGCTTCGAAAGATTGGTAGCTATATACCAATACGTACGGAGTCATAACCCATGTGTAGAATGTGTAATTCCTCTGGAATTGTATAATTCTACGTGTAGATTAGCTGTGCGTTAATGACAGCGTTCAACGGCGAAAGTGCGATAATGAGTAGTGTAATATATAATTCGCGGTACATAATAACGGACGTAACAACAGTAAAGATTATTGGAAAATGGATAATTGCTGGTAATTTATGCTGTAACTTTAACGAATGAAGTATGTTGTAGCTGTCTTATATGATGGCATTCCCAGAATGGTTGAGCACAATGGTTATACAACACGTGATTTAACCTTAAAAAGTTATGTTATGCTCACTGAGAATATTTGTGGGTTTTGTGTGATTGTCAGAATAACAAGCGAGCGTTTCCCTCATTAACGGCGTTGTTTTTGTGCTTCATACGCATTGTTTGCTATGAGGTAGGAATTGTACCAGTTCACAAGTTTTCGCGGCATTGTAGCTGACTATGCCATATAGATAAACGTACAGTTGTGCCTGTCCACGACATGAAGGCGTATATGGAGAATAGATGTGTAGCCCTACTTATTCTTAATCTCGACGCTTGATGGAGGTGAGTGGTCAACATCTGGCCACGGCCACTTCATCCCCCGGCAAAAAAAAAAAACACCGTACCTATTGACTGGGAAGCTGGGTGGGCCTAGGAACCGATCTGGACGTTTGGAAAAATAGAATCCGCTCCCCCTGCCGGGATTCGAATGTCGGACCGCCCGGTCTCCATACTAACTATGCCAACCCAGATCCTGAGGATTTTGTTCTTCTGCAATACAATTCACCATATTCTGTAATAACACACCAAGGAAGACGGGAATTTTTTTTCAATACTTTTTTTTATTTTAATTGTACTTTTAGGTGTTGGAGGGTGTATCCATGTTTTCGAAACCCAGTCTGGCAAATTTATCACAAAGGAAAAGGTCTTTGAAGGCCAGAGGGTCCATAATGTTTTTGCTGATAAGAATCAGAATTTGGGAATAATTGGAGGGAAGATGGTCCGTATATTTAAACTTGAAGGAGAAGATAATTTTATGTGAGTACATTTGAGTTTACTTTCATATAAGCATTTTATGAATAATGGGTGTTTGGTACAAATATAAATTACTTCCTTTCAGTGTTATTTACAGTATTTTATGACATGATCCAGTTCAGGAAAATATGAACCACTTTTTAAAAAAGTTACCCCACATTTTTGTAGAGTGTTTGCCAGTCACAAAGCTACATGTGAAGTCAGTGCAGTTTGCTTGCTTGTGTAACACTGTAGGGAAATCATGTTGTAATAGTATTAATTTTTGCAAATCAGAGCTGGCATTTTAGTTATTGTAATGAATGTGTTTTGAATTGCATGAGGTAATAAGTTTGTACATCTCTTGCTATGTCATATAAAACCATCGAAGTACACATTTTTCCTGACTCCTACATGATGTATTTGTATGTAGTAAAGTGCACCCTTGTACAGGCACTGAGGCTCTGTACAGGCCTTATGGCCCGTAGGGGAAGTAGAGGTATTGCTCTATTCTTTCTTGACCATGGCACTAGAAGGGGGTGAGGGGTCAGTGTCACGACCCGGCCACTCTTTACCCCTGGGAAGGACCCGGTACCCATTGTACAGGCAGCTGGGTGGGCCCCAGGGCCAGTCTGGACAGGTGGGGAAAATCTCTTACCCACCGGGATTCGATCCCCAGACTGCCCAGCCCATAGCCAGTCGCTATACCGACTACGCTACCCAGCCCATGCATTTGTATGTACACTGATGCATCTTACGTTAGTGACCTAGTTAAAATGATCATTATCTTCTGTATATGTTAATTAAAAAGAACATGTTAAGACTGTGATTATATCTGGCCATGTCAATCAGTAAACATGTTAAAAGTTCAATATAAAAATTTAATGTTCATTAGAATTATGAAGTTGACTAATTTGGATTGAATTTTTAACAAACATGAAGTTTTAATATTGACCTTTCATCATCTGTATTGTGTTGATTAAAACAGAAGACAATAATCCTAATACTAACATTTTCATTTTAATCAGGTAGTACTGAAGGTTATAAGCACAAAAAACTTGGTCACTAGGCTGAATCAACTTTACATCGTTTGTTCTGTGCATTGTCAATAACCAATTCATGACACTCGACCAACAGAATGCAACATGTCCTTCCTTAGATATTCATATTATATTATACTGCTGAGTACTCATACATGTTTCAGTCTGCAAGGGATCATCACTAGGGAACAGGTATCAAATAATATTGCATAAAACTTATTTGGCTATTTTTTACACATAATATATAAGTGTACAAAATATTAAATGTGGAATGCAATGTAGCTGCAATGTAGAAATCAGTCTCACTGGGGCAGTTTACTTCCATGATGAAGGGTGACACAGTACTAAGTTATATTATAATTATTTTAATGTTTTTGCCATGAATTTTCAGTGTATCAAGATTCCACTTTACATGTATACAACTATTATACAAAGAATTGTCTATGTTTTACTGCTCAACTTTTTTATACCATACATAAGCTGTTAATTATGTATAAAACAATAGCCTGTTAAGTTCCATGCAGTATTATTCAATACTTGTTTCCTGATGATGATCCGTTGTAGATTAAAACATGTAGGTGTATGCAGTGTTATATATAAGAAAGAACATTGTGTATTTTGTTGGTTAAGTGTTGTGGACAGACTGAATCATAAGTAGTTGTCAGTGTGTATCACTCATTTCTCTCTGATGGTCATACAACCAAAACACTCAGAAAGAGTTTAGAATGAAAAAAGTGATAATCAGAATATATGTTTACTTTGATGGTTCTGTATGATACATTATATAACTAAGTGGATGGTGAGAATGAAACACATTAAGTTTGTGGCTATATTTCAGACACATATTTTTGGTTTAGGTTAAGATTGTTTTTGTTCTTTTCTATTTTTTCCCCCTTTGAGAGATGCAAATAGTAGTGATAAAGAATTCCACCAGGATTGAAGCCCATACCACTTGTCCAGGATTTTAATTTTTTCTTTTGATTATTTATGTGTACTGAGTTTCACATCATAATTCCATTTGGAATGCCCTCTAAAAATGAAGGGTATTTGGGCATTTGGGAATAACTGTATCATCATTGTCAGCAGCAGCAACAGCAGCACCATCACCATCACATAGTCTACCTTACCACAAGCCTGTAAACTGTTCTAAAGCAAGTTCTCTAGAGAGTGTGAACAAGTGCTGCTTCTTTCAATTTCCAGTATCTTCCTGCTGCTTACATTTCCTTCCTTATCTTCCCATCCCTTCTATCTTTAATATTATCTGTCAGTAATGTGTTTTAGGAGGCAGTTTGTATGGAACACGTGACCACTCCAATTCACATTTCTTTATTTTGTTGTGTGTAGGATGTTCCTTTCCACCTTGATTATTTGTAATACAGCTTCATGTTTCACACGATTAGCGGAACTGGTCTTCTCCGTCCTTCTTGAACACCACATTTCAAAACTTTCAGTATTTCTTATCTACTTTCCAAAGCGTCCAAGTTTTAGTACCATTCAAAGTTATGCTCCAATTGTAGCATTTCACTAGTTTATTCTAAATTTAAGTCCTGTTTGCTGGTGAAAAGGGTCTTCTTCATGTGGAATGCTGCTTACACCATGGCAATCCTGGATTTGATTTCACACCTACATTTGCATCATTTGTTATCAGGCTACCCAAATAGTTGGAATATTCAACATTCTCCAGTTGTTTTAATTGTATGATAGGATTTTAAATTTTGATGTGATCATTTATGTTTACTGAGTTCTAGATCTTGATTCCTCTGAAAGTGTGGGTAGTTGGGAACTGGGGAATAATTGTATGATTTTCACAGACTTTCCCCATGTTCAGCTTGGACCACAGAGGACTGGATTCATTATCTACACTGGCTTGATTGTGGAAACCTTGCTATTATCTCTGCACACAATGTAGTCTCTATGTGGAACAGCATAACAGGAGAGAAAGAGAAAGATGTATTCTGTGAAGTGAAATGCATCTTGTATCCTTTACAGGAATTGAAGTTTCAGATCTCCATCTTAAAGTTTACATCCACACAAGTTGTTACCTCAGTTCATCACATAAAATTTATGCTCTCCCTTTTACTGTAGTCCTTCATACCTGTACATTTGTGATCTAGAGAGTCCAGTGGGGAATTCAATGAGTAGCATGGATATCATTGGATATTCCTCATGCCTTTTGTCCTGACCATTGCAGCCATTTTGTCAGAATATTTTCTCTTTTAACAATTTACCTCCAATTGTATGATATGAAACATGAAGTTCTCAGCTGTATATGATAACTAGTAGTTGTTTTTTAACATGTATCCCTACATATATCAGAGGTCATGTTTCAGTGGTTTGTCATGTACTGGCTTTGCATCAGAGCAGCTTGTGCAGCTACATGTCATTCCCCACTTTCTTAAAAAGCTACTTTATTACAGTAGCACACGTTTAATGTATTTGTCATCAGATAAATCTTCAAACCACACATGTAATGGTGCTAATGTTAACTAAAAGTCATTCAGTCCTATCAAATTTTTAGCCAGATGCTAATGTTGTTCAAACCTTAACAAGTTTCATGGTGGCCATATTGATTGTATTGATTACAGAATGTTGAAAGGTACAAAGATGGCAAGATACCCAACTTCATGATAGTCAGTAATAGTCACTTGCATGATATTCATACTGGATTTTACGAAAGTTAGTTGATCAGTAAATTTAAAGTTTTCACTAAGGTATGAAGTGTTTAAAATAATTACTATGCATATTATCTGTTATCTGAGTTGATATACAACCACAGCATTTTGGAAACTTATTGTGTTTCCATCCAAAGCTGAGCAGGAGATAAAAAAATACTCTGTTGGGTCTGTTTGTGGACTTATTCATGCACCATTACTCCATTGAGGGTCCAACACGGTCATTTTCTTCTATCCTTTTTTCCCAAAGATGGAAATACAACCAACTGCAAAAGCATAGTATTTTAAATAAACTCAGACAATGGACAGAGCTTAAAATAATAATTTTAAGCTGTCAGTATGTGTCTATATTTTTCATGCATGTAGTTAAAGCTGCAGGAAGTTGCAAACAATATGCATCTTATGAATGGGATTTTCAAGCAGGAGCCACTGGGCTCTTTTTGAACCAAAAAATTTGAAGTACAAGTGCAAAGTGAAAATGTGAGGAGTTTATGCTTATCTGTATACATCATGGAGTTTACTGTGTGGTGATACTGTATTTTGTTGGAAGAACATTCTAATATGTTTGGTTAAGTAAAAATTCGTTTTTTTCATAGCAAGTACAGTCAACCTTTACTGAACACATGGGACAACATTGCCCTATTAAATTAACACCATTTTCACCTGAATGAAAAAACATTGTCCCACATTTTAATTATACAGGGGGGTCTAGCCACAGCAGAAACCTGGCATTTAAAAGGCCTGACATTAAAAGTTAAGTACTGCTCAAAAAAAAAAACCTGAATATGATCTTTAAACAATTTAGATCAGTCCATGGTAATTTCATAGTGTCCAGTGTAATCACCTGTACATGCACACATGCATGCGCACCTTCACACACACACACACACACACACACACAAGCCTGCATTGTCCAATGTCATAATTTTTTTGTAATATTGTGTAACATGTACAATATTGTGCAAAATAATATCCTAATGACTATATGTTGTGAGTACAAAGAACTAATAACTGGCAGCACTAAATGTTGGTATTACAGTTACATGTAACTTATTGTATACAGTGATGTCATATTTTTGTGGCGTTAAAGTTGTAAAGTAACTGTATGTGCTTATGGTGCTAATTAATCTGTAAACTTGCACTGTATTTTCTTAATAGACATCAGATACTGTGCTTTACTCAATGGATCATCATGGGGTGAACTTTTGGTGTTTGCTGGTACTGTGTTTCAGCAGATTCTGGTGTGGGCACCAAGTCTGGAGAATGATGCACTGGATAGCCCAGTTCTTCACACCCTAAAAGGCCATGATGTATGTCACAAATTATTGTAACTAGCAGGAAGATAAATATGCAGTATGATACTCATTTGACATTATTAGTCATGTCTCTGTAGAATTAAAGTCACAAGTGTAGGTTTCATTAAGACCTGACATCCAAGATCTAGTCATTTTATCACACATTGATGACAGAGCTGTCAAATAATGTCATACTTGGCTTAGGGGTACAGTGTGTATAGTACTGAGGGTGCTTTGGTGTTATACTAGTGAGGTCCAGGTATTGAATTTGTCCTTACTGAGGAGGTTTTTCAGATTTACCACTATTTTCATAATTATTGTGTGGGAATTCTAATGTACCAGCATACCCCCAAGGGAATCCTTGTTAGGTCCAATGAAATTTCATCTTGGCAGAAGGGGTTTTATGAATGATGCTAAAGTGGGCAACAAAAAGATTTGTGCACATTGTTTTAGGCTGCAGTGATAAGCTGTGTTAAAAATGATATAGTGCGCTTTCATCCATTTGATTAATCTCTTAGATTGTTGTGTGTTTTGTCAGTCATGGTCACATACATAGCATTTAATCACTTTTACATTTATGGCACTGCTGAGTGGAATGAAACCATAAATGGCACGTTTTTAACTGTATGTTCATATACATCTCTATTTTTCCCCTTTAGAGCAACAGTGAATCATTGGGTTTCTGTCATTAAAAAACAAGCTTATATCAGGCAGAGTCTGTAAGCATCACGGTATATCACGAACTAAACTCATGTTACTAGAAGCTGTATTTATTTTGCATGCACATCATTAACTATTTCAAATTTCGTACCTACTTTATATCATGCTGATTGAACTTACTTTACATTTCTCTGCACTAGCAATAATACTTGGGCCAGGAAAGCGTAGTTGGTATAGCAACTTGGTAAAGGTAGAGAGTATGGTGTTGGACCCACAGTGGGGTGAGATTTCCCGGACCCATCCATAGTGGCCCCAGGACTCATCCAGCCTCCTGTACAATGGGTACTGGGTCTCTTTCCCAGAGGTAAAGCAACCAGGGCATGGCGCTAACCACCCATCCCCTTTAGCACTGCACCTCCCCTCTGTGCCTGCTTGGAATGTAATGGAACAATTTACCCATTTACCAATAGTAAAAAAGTAAAGTGATCCCGTTACAGGCCCGGTGTGGCCCAGAGGGTGGGTAGAGGTATAGCTATACTCTTCCATGACCGCAGCACTAGAAGGGGGTGAGTGGTCAGCAGCACACCCCGACCACACTTTACCCCTGGGAAAGAACCAGTACCCATTTTACAGGAGGCTGGGTGGGATTTACCAATAGTGCACCTGGTTATTGTTTGTCCCCAGTTCATAATTCTTATCCTTTGCTGCTGGTGCCAATGTCCTGAGGTAGAAAATATTCATAAAAATCCAATTTCCGTGTACACGAGATGTTTGTGTGAGGAACTGGTGTGTATTAATTCTACATTAACCCTTTAAAGCCTTCTAGTTACGTGATGCACCAGCAGGTTAACATTCAACAACTGTACGCTCTGCCCACACTGTATTTATGTGTTTTATATTTATCTTAGCACAAACAGCGACTTGTGCCACTTACACCATAAACTGATTGGTTTTTATAACAGAGAAGAAAAGTGTTTAGTGCAAGGTATGAACTGGGTCTTTAATAAACCAGCCAGTGTGTTGTCATTCAAATTAACCTTTATATGACTGGGTTGGTATTTCAGTTTTAGTATATGCTTTATGAAAAGTATGACTCAAAAATATAAAATTATGACGTAGACAGCATTTTATGGAAAATAAAGCAGAGATTATGCAGCATTTCTTACAAGGCAGTAAATTTTCTTGTTTATGAAATATATGAAATGTATTATAGGGTGTGTTCATGCACACGCCGGGCTTTTAGAGATTCAGGTCTGTTAGTTGAAGGTAATGACATATCAACATATTACTTTCTCCCACAGCAGATTAGAATACAGCTTCTGAAAAGCCAACTTGAGTTGGACATGAACATGTAAATGCTAATTCTTGTTTATTGCAAGAACCATGTAAAGCACATAAGTTGCATGGTCAAAATGATGAAGAGTTTTTTTATGTTAAAATAGGTGGTTTATATACTGTGTAGTAATCAGTGTGATTTCTGTTTCCTTCATCTGATTTCCAACAGGGTGTGATATTCTCGGTGTCATATGATCCAGATTGTCAGGTCATCTGCTCAACATCTGATGATCGCAGTGTCAGAATATGGTCTGTAGATTTACAGTTGTGCAACAGTAGTAATCATGTGACTCAGTGGAAAGAGGCAAAAATTACATTGTTGCACACTATGTATGGCCACACTTCTCGTGTTTGGAGAAACCTCATTGTAGACAATGTAATCATCAGTGTCGGTGAGGTAGGAATTTGTGTAGAGATATATCATAAATGTACCTACAAGTTCTGTAAAGATAAAAATAATGTTGTGCCTGTACTTGATTTTGCACCATTCCAGTCAGATTGAGTGAAGGCATAGCTCCACACATTTCTGATATTTTCACTAACTGACACATATGGTCATCTTTATCCCTTCTTCAATTTACACATTGTCTGTGATACTAATTATTTATAATTCGTCACAAATGGCGATGGTGCAAAATTTTAAAGTTATGTCCACAGTGCAGACAGAATCTGTTATTGAGTATTAAGTTTTCTCAAGAAGAAAACAATCAAGAAAATGTTAATAATATTATCTATGACATATTTATGATTGCAGGTTGTGAGAAAGTTTTTAATTTGATGAGGATTTAAATCTGTGACCACCTGCTTATGGTTCCACCCTGCCAACCCTAAGCTAAATTGCATTATGCATTTGGATTATCATTTAGTAATTACCTAAATGTGACATTAACAATAGAAAACTTAGGTGATGGGGCACACACACACACACAGTAAAATCTGTGACGTTTGCAACTGAATGATTCAGAAATCTCTGTTAACCCAAAATTGATTAATCCTTTGGCACTAGAATTAAATACCCATCATGACCTGCGGAAAATTGGAATTTAACCCTTTGACGCCGGAATTAAATCTTTGATGGCGGAATTAAATCCCCCCCCCTCCTGCCACTTTGGCGGCTGTTCGGCTATTTAAAGGGCTCACTGCGCGACATATATATATGTCGTTCGGCGGCTAACGGTTAAATGTCCCTTGCGTAAGGAGCAGATATATTTATATGATGTTTGGTGTTTTGAGGGTCACTGATTATTACATATTTATAACATTCAGCACCAGAAGGTTGAGAGGCACATCACAGTTTACTATACCACTTGTTGGTGTTCTTTTTTTAAGATTATATGTGCACTGTGTATAATTGGTGAAAAAGGGTGCATATTTCAGTTTTTTAAAAACTTCTTTAAAATTGTGTCAGTCTGAAGTTGCATAAGTAGTGGAGTATTTGTATTAAGTACAGACAGTCCCCTAATGTAATGATAGGGTCACCTTCAACGTACTGACTTTGAGGAGCAACCCACTGAGCCAACTGATGCTACCACAGTTGCTGATGAACCATTAACGGTGCTGTTAAACTTTGTGTTAAATGTCTTTCATGTCCTCAAATCCATCCCTTTAGGGTGGACTTTTTTTTTTTTTAAGCCAAGAGTCACTGGCAGCCAGATTTGGTGAATAATGGGGTTATGCCAATCCAACAGTAGATTTCTTTGCCACGAACTGCTTGACGAAGACCACATGATGAGCTTGGGGCATTATCGTGATAGAGGAACTGTTTATTGGGCTGATGTTCAGGCCACTTTCTGCATACAGCTTTGTATAACCTTATTATTATTTTTGCTTAAGAAACCAAATGTTTTGCCATAGGGGATGAGTAAATAGTGGACAAGGATATTCAGTGATATAATGTTTGAAAACATGTTGTTTAGCAGTTCTTTAATGAAACTGGAATACTTTTCATTGTGGTGTTGTTTTTATTAGCCAAAAGTCTTGGGATCATTTTATTGATTTTTATGCACAAATATGTCTTCAAATTTGTCTCATCATTTCATTGTCGTAATTTCAATCATGGGCCATCTCTTGTATTTTTAAATGTGCTTCTTGATAGATCACTGCACATGCTTTACTTGTTTTCTTTCCTAATTTCAGAAAAAGTTTAGTGTTAACTCATAGCTCTAAATTCCAATTTCTTGTTTTTTAGTGAGAGATATGCACACTCTGTATTTCTACCATGCCAGTGACATAACTGAAGTCACACTTAAAATCACAGCCTACACTAGTCAAAACACACACAAACTTGATTTCAGCATAATCAATTGTAATGTGTGATAAAATAATTGCAGGAACATAATCATCACATATATATATGTATATATATATATATGTTTATGTTTGTAGTCATACCCTGATTGTAATCACCAAACATTTTTGGATCAAGAGGAATGAGTTCCACCTGGAACCTCTTGCTCTGTTGTCTGTGTAAGTGTGAAGACACTATCTGCACATGAGCATTCCTTCTGAAATACTGATTGTTGCACTAATATTGCTTCTGGTGCTACATTAAATCCTTATACAGTTATTGGTTAATATATTTATAAGTTGGACATAATAAACACCCTATATGATAAATTTCATGTGTACGTTAAAGGATATATGTTCATAACCACAGAATTAATAAAATATCAAATTTATATCTGAAATTTGACTGTGAGATAAATATTTGTTTCCCTGCAGCTTATATATTTTTCTTCAATAATAAGGGATGGGTTAAATTTAGAGTATGCACTACTCAGAAGCTCCATAATAAATAAGTGAACAAATTACTTTGGGTGTTTAATCACCCTACAAACTAGTGTAAAATTGAAGCACAACTAATCATGAGATTTGAATTTCTCAAAGCAGTGAATGTTAATATTACAGTCTGTTGAGACATGATACTGTGCAGTTTGGTAGGTAGGTGCCATTTCAAAGGAACCTACTGCCTACAATCTTAGAGGAGAGGAAGTGGTTCACCCTGAAGTTGCAGGCAGCCAGTTCGTCTGACATATTAATTTATCCCCTGTACTACATGACACACATCCCAGCATACTATAATTACAACTTATTATGTTTCAGGATTCACGTTTGTTAATGTGGAGTGTTGATGGTTCACTGCAGAAATGCTGGAAGACTCACCAGGGTGCAAGTGTTTGGAGTGTGGACTGCAGTAAGGAGAAGAATTTAATAGTAAGGTTGAAACCTAAGTGGAAAGAAAAGGCAGAATAAATAGTGGGATGGCTGTTCAGACATGTGCTTCCTGTGATTATTAGAATCTAGGATAGTTGTTCACAAGAATCAGTCATATATTGATGAAGGTTTATGATTCATTAATCTTATATAGTAAGTATGTCAGAAATTTCACACTGAAAGTAATTCATATTTTTTTACTGCCTTCTTGTGTTTATGAAAGTTGGAAAAGAAGGGATGAAGGTGCATTTAAGTGCACAGTTCACCTTTTGTTTTTATAGTTTTATGTGTATGTTAATTAAGCCAAATGTAGGGTTTATACATGCAGAGCTAATTTATGACAGCTAAAGTGTATGCTTTATCATCACAGCTTTAGTTTAAGAAAAAAGTATATGCCATTGAGAAAAGATGAAATTGAATTAGATAAATTAGGTGTGATGTTAATAAGAATCTGTTGTTGGAGTATAAATAGTTTTTGTTATGAGACTCACATAGATCACAGTGGGCTGGCTACGGTATATAGGCACTATCTGAAAAAAATTATGCAACAGCTGCCTCCATATCTCCTGGATGAATGTAACAGTGCCCTTGTTGAGTGGCATCTGAAATACCAGCCAGTGAACATTTAAAGAATTCTTAATTCATCTACAACAACAGGTGAAAGATATCATGTGTAAAACATGACTGTATAGATATTAATTTGTATCATACAAAAAAGGGAACAGTAATAATATCTGTCCCTCACCTGTTGAGAAGAAAATGATGGTGTACTAATTTTGATGGCTGTTTTTCAAGATTTTGTATGAGAGGTTCCTCTTATAATTCTTATTAATGAAACACATTTATATTGATGCAAGACAAAGATGATGGTAATAATTTTAAAGAATATTGATATTGTCTCAGGTTACTGGAGGAGCAGATGGAGGAATCAGCTTGTGGCCTCTTCATATATACAATACAGGTCCATATTTACTGACTTTCCCTGGAAACTTATTTGGTAAAGACTGCACCAGTACTGAAGGACAGGATAAAAACTTTCCTCGAAGAATTGGTCTAACTAGCAAGGGTAATATTGTTGCTGTAACAGACAGTGGTTGTCTCTTATATTGCACAGTGCTGGATGGTGGACAAGGAAATTGGAGGTTTGTGCACCAGGATAAAAAGTTGGCAAGCTATTGCCTTTTGGAAATGTCCCCCTGCAGACAGTCTGTGGCCCTTGCTAGTATGGATGGTTACATTCTTGTTTTTAAAGGTAAATGTGAGTATTATCAGTTGATCTTGTTGTTCTTGTTGTACATCTACCAGTTAATTCTGACAGACAAATTATAAGGGTTTGATAAATATGTGGACAACATGTATTGTCAGGTTATCTGTAATGTAATGTTAATCATTCTTTGTGACACTTTGGGATGCCTGTCTCAACAGCCTTGGGGTGTATGTCGAATAACTTGGTAATCATGATGTGCGGTGCATACAATTTGCTTACTTATCAAACACAGCGGATGCATACAGTCTACTTATTTATCGAACAGCCCTTATACTGAATCTTTTAATCACTAAATTACACTTTGTTGTTTACAATTATGTGGCCCTGCTGGGAGAGAGCGTGACTTATCTTCAGATGGGAGGCTGCCATGATGACATACAGTGTCCCACAGTATAGTCAGAACTTTAAACTTCTGTTGTTGGCATTGTAGATGATGTATGTGTATTTGTGATGGGCATTTTGACCACTTACAGTAAGAACACTGTGACGGTACTTCACACAGATACAGCAGTCATGTGTCATGTCAAAAGTGACAGTCTGTTTTTATGCTTTTCATACCTGAAGACTGTTCGTCAGTAGAAGGGCAAGATCTGATTCTTAATGTTGAGGAGAAGGCAGTAGCAGGAAGAATTTTCTCTCTCCACTGGCTGTCATCAGATACCCTACTGAGTTGCGGTTCTCATGGAGTATTGGAAATGTGGAAGCTGGGTGAGTAAACTGACTAGCTGATAATCTTACCACAGTGGTTAGCAGTCCAGGTTTACATTTGGACAACTTGTTCCAGGATTTGCATAGGTTTCTTCAATTCAATTATGCTTTCAATATAATATCTTAACACTGGAAGTTCCAGCTTCAAATCATAAAATTCCAGGTTGAACTTCTCTTCTTTCATGGGTAGATAACACATAAAACCTGCATAAGACTGTCCCATGTAAGGAGAGGTTTTCTGATGTGCCATGACCATTTCCTTAAGATAAAATGCCAATGGATATCACTTACTGTCAGATATAGCACTCTTGTAAAGACTGAAATTTTTTGCCTTCACATTAACACATCCACTGTTAAGCATTGGGCTTTTTGCACTATGAATGAGACAACTTGATGGAAATACTTACCATATAATCAGAAAATATCGTTAATACTATCTCCAACAAATATATTTCCTATGGTGCATTTGAATCATTTTACTATTCAAGATTGCAGAATTGTATTGATATTGAACATTAAACAATACTTAAGATGAAGCAGTAGTGTTGTGAGATATAGCTATTTACTTATAACTTTACATCTGTATTAGTGTTATGTGGATGGGAAATAAGTCGAGTATAGTCAGTGTACAATGGTATGCCTGAATACAGAGATGTAAGAGCAAAGCATGGTTGCTGCTGCCTCGTCATATAATAGTGCTGTGGTGTAAACAGCTGTCACCTGCCAACTTGTTGGATACTGTGGACTTTAGAGGCATTTATATTTTAATCTTCTTATTGCTGACTAATGCTATAGATGTTTAAAAGTTTGTGCACTATTGTAATAAAAATTTGAATGCCATTTATGAGGAATGTATATATGCAGAAGGTAAGAAACAGAAATTGTTCAAAATAAAATGTCCTGCATGATCAGTCAGTCACTTTACATGCATCTGTAGTCTGTACAGTATAACTCCAGCCCTGCAACATTGTTTTATCAGAAAGGGAGGACTCTTACAATAGTCAAACACACCAAAATAAATCAAATTTGGCAGCTTTTCATCACTGTCAACAAAGTCTGTATTAAAGGTTAAGTTTGTGCTCTTATGAGGTGTAATACCGTATCTTCAGGTAGATAGATACCAGTGTTTTAGAGTAACCTGCAGTCTCCATCTTCAGGGCTTAAAAAAAAACCTCATCTAATGATTATATATGGTGAGACTATACACTGCACCATACCCATAGATTTGAGCCATGCTGCTCAACTCCATGTCCATTGCTTCTACCCTGAAAATGGGTATCAGGTTTCTCCAGAATGCTGTTACCTATCCACCAGACAGTACTGTATCACATTCTAGGAGGCTGTGATATTAACAGTCATTACAATGGAAACTTCAGATGTCATTTATTAAGGATGTGTATTGTGCTGATAATTATTTTCTGTAATAGGCTTACCACATCAGTTACAAAAGGTGAATGAGTTTGAACTTCCAAAAAGCAAGGAACAGTGGACTTCGGCAGCTGCTCTGAAAGGGAACTTTCTTGTATGTGGTGACAGAAATGGCAGTATTCATCTCTTTAAAATAGTTGGCAACCAAACACACAGTATGCAGGTATGTTGCAACACTCTTTTCCCTTAATGATAAACATGGCTTTTTTATCCTCCATTGCATAAGCTGATAAATTTATGCTCTGTTGTTATTATTGTGACTGAATGTGTGCATGATCCAGCATTGCATTTTTTTCAGCAGTAATGTCATTTGTGAGTTAAAATATGGCTGCCAGCCACTTTCATGTACATTTTAGAATATCTCTAAGTACTCTGTCAGGTCTTAATTTGGAAACAGAAGCATGAAACAGCAGTTACATTTTTATATATATCCTGGATTGTAATCTGGTTGTTACAGTATCCATCTCAAAGTTTCTATAAAATTCACGGCCGTCTAGGGGTGAGCTCATTGATTTGGTACGGGAACTACTTGTATTCAACTGGACGTGATGGAACCCTGCGACGTTATATCATGAGGGAAAGTGAGAGTAGATTAGAATGTCTGAATGCAGACAAACTGCAGATGGATTGGCCTGTGACTACTAACTTGTCATCATCTTTTGGACTCCTAGTGCTTGGCTTCAGATCAGTAAGTGTCTGTAACAGATTCCGTGTCAAACTTCTTAAGCTAATTGACAGTTTTGTTTCAAGTTAATGTAATGTGTTGAAAGACTTCCAAGTATTCACTGTATTCGTACAGAACAAAAATCCCAGGTTGTGGCATGTTTCAGTACAACTTGTGACCTCTGTTTCAAATTCATATTGTTTAACTTAGTGATATGGGTTCCCAAATTTCATAGATTTTATGGAGAGGCTTTATACTATGTGCAGTCTTCTCAAGTGTTGTTACATAGTGAGCAGGAAATTGTTTGTTTGTCTCTTTTGGATGATTTTTTTTCCTAGAAACCAAATGAAAATCTCATTTTCTTATGACAGCAGCAGTAATTGGCTGGAGTATATGCTTTATTCAGTGTTTGACATTTTTTTTTGGGGGGGGGGGGGGGGGTTTCCCTGGGATCTCGCCAAAACCCCGCTTTTTTTCCCACTCCGCGTGTGGCCCCTGAAAAAA
>Ga0123354_10007573_pt1 | contig 16370 bp, 8 predicted proteins | sample TergutLab28metaG_2_FD_97872 | JGI IMG/M metagenome (GOLD analysis project Ga0123354, IMG submission 97872) | Labiotermes labralis P4 segment gut microbial communities from Petit-Saut dam, French Guiana - Lab288 P4 | ecosystem: Host-associated > Arthropoda: Insects > Digestive system > Gut ...
AGACCCACTACTACTCAGAAAATCTGGTAGCGCCGGGGATCGAACCCGGGACCTCTGTATCTGTAGCCAGAAACTCTGACCACTAGACCAGAGAGGCGGTCACTGACTAACAATATAAGACTTAATTTCATATTTTTTGTATTCGTGGTTCTGTGCATCGCAATTCTAGGTTGAAGAAATCCAATAAGTTGCAACTGTATGCAGATATTTAATATAATAATATATTTTTTTACTGCAATTGGGTTGTTGCCCGGTGACAGTGGTTATTTTACATGTATATAAAACATGAAATCGGTTACTACTGAATTTAAGTCGGGAGGGCTACATGAGAAGCATGTAGTGGCAACTTGGAATCTTGGGAATCATCTCAGCATTTGCTTATAGACACACGGAAAACAAGAAAAACCTGTGTCGAGGTGGCCGGTCGCAGGACCTTCCGAGTACTGACTTCTAGCCAGCAATCCGGCATCTAAAGCAAAAAAAAAGCAATGCACACATTGTACAACAAATACACGTAAGATAACAACACCCACACAACTACAAGAATACACACTGCCAAACCAACAACAATTAGACACAAGACAACTCAAAACTAGAGACAATACCTGCGAGACAAATTAGAATTTTACAACATGTACAAAAGGTAAAAACACCCAAGCAAGACAGTACTGTGTGCAGTTCCTTGTAATTTTTTTTTTTACAATCATTAATTCACTCACGCTTTCACCCCAGTCCTTCACTTCTCATCACTATTTCTATAAACCTTTTCCATAAAGACTCGTCCCTCCCCCCTTCCCTATTTATTTACAGCTAAATTACTCTACATGTTTCGGGCGTCCATCGCGCCTATCATCAGGTGTACATACAACTGTAGTTGCAGCCTCTGGTACAGATCATACTATCTGGACAGCAAGCTTCTTCAAACTTGACCAAATGAGGACTGGATGGAACCGACTACTTCAACCAGTCCTTAATTGGTCACGTTTGAAGTAGCTTGCTCTCCATAGTATGATCTGCACCAGAGGCTGCAACTGCAGTTTTATGTACTCCTGATGATGGGCGCGATGGACGCCCGAAACATGTAGAGTAATTTAGCAGTAAATAAATATCTGCATACAGTTGCATCTTGTTGGATTTCTTCAACCTACCTTTATTTCATGTATTTGTGGCCGTAATTTCTGTTTAAATAAATATTAACCGATACACAGTTTGCCTCCTACATGATTTGGCACTTCGGAGCGCCACCATCATGGAATACTTATGTTAACGCAAACAGCGTCTTTGAATTGGTCCAGCATATAAAGCACAGACGCAAACCTGTTTCAAGTAAAACACACAGCATCATCTCATATAATGTTACAATGTTAAAAACAATATTTGAAGAGTTTTTTGAGCTCCAGTTATGCTGTGTCAGTGGACGTCCAGAGCCCCCACGCGTAATCCAAATAGGGGTAGAGTCCTCACTAAGTGACCTACGCCTACTTTGAACGGGGTAGAAGAATGAAATATGGAGTAATATAAAATGGAATAAAACAGACTAAAACATTTAATCGGAGTTATTGCATCGATTGCTTAAGTGACATTGCTTTTCATAATCCAAGGCTGCGAAAGTTCACTATCAGTCCAAATGTTTATGTTGGAATTCATAAGTTATATTTCTAATACAGATTATCTGCCTCGATATGTTCTTCAAAGTCGTTTAAGAGCCTGAAGATGATCCGCTTTAGGTCGAAACATATTGATCAATTAGACACATATACTCTATCGTCTAACAAAGATAGTTATTTTGACGTTTTGTTGACCGTGCATCTCAGTATATTTATCTCAGTATTTAACCAACTTGATGCACAAAATAAGTTTTATTTCATGCCTCTACATGTTTCGAGAAATTTTGACCTTCTGTTGATGAGCACATGTGCTCGAAACATGTAGAGGCATGAAATAAAACTTATTTTGTGCATCAAGTTAATTAAATACTGAGATAAATATAGTTATGTTGAGACCGGTATTTATTTGTTTATTCATAACAATTGGAAGCATATATCAGGCTACTATATCTGCGAGTCCAAGCCCGAGTGATCAGAACAGTGCCAGGAAGGCTGCCGTGTGGAACAGAGAACGAAAGCAAAGGTGAAAATTGGTAAGGCACCACACTAACACATGAATATTGTCCAGTGATATCTTCAGGGTGCCTGCGTTGAATGTCGATGGCAGGGATCGCCAAATTCCGGCGGGACCGTCGCTAGACCAAAGGCAATGCGTATCAAAATAAAATTACCTTCGGCTTTGTGGTACACACCAGTCTGTCTGTCCGTTTATAGGCCTACACATGTGAAATCTACTGAGGCGTTGTGTCGGTGACCCATTTTGAAGTGTATTCAAAGTTTTACTATTTGAACTACAAAGTGTTTATTTAATATCGTCCATTTTTAAGTTACATTACATTAATTTTGATGTAAGAATTCCATTTGGGCTGTCTTCTGACATATGGTACAGTCATTAGAAATATCTTAAATCATTTTACGTAATTATAGCTTAAGAAACTCTACCGCATGTCTGGTGGTAAAAGTTGTTTCTTTATATCTTTTTCTTGACAGCCACTTTCAGAAATATATAGTGATTATGCAGTGTCACATGATATACGTGTATTATCTCCAAGAAAATTAAGAATGATTAAGCCTCGGCCAATTTTAATCCTCTCCAAGCTACTCACATGATATCACACTTACAAGCACTGGCCATTTTAGTCTGAGTATAAACCTGTTTGAAGGTAGAAAACATAAGGGCAAAGAACGCGTTCTGCCATCTCAGAAGCTTTTAAGTGCACACAGAATTTATTTCAGCTACAATGGCTACATGTAGGCCGGGTAGCTCAGTCGGTATAGCGACTGGCTACGGGCTGGACGGTTCGGGGATCGAAACCCGGTGGGGGCGAGATTTTCCGCACCTGTCCAGACCTGCCCTGGGGCCCACCCAGCCCCCTCTACAATGAGTACTGTGTCTTTCCCGGGGTTAGAGAGCGGCCGGGGCGTGACGCTGACCCCTCACCCCCTTCTAGTGCCATGGTCAAGAAAGAGTAGAGCTATACCTGTACTCCACCTATGGGCCGTACGGCTTGTACCTGCAGAAGGGTGCACTTTACCTTACTTTACCTTTTACAGTGGCTACATACGAAGAGGATGCGTCTGTAAGCAGAAAACTGATGATTGAAAGGTTAAGATAAAGTACTGGCACACGTACAAAGACGACTTGAATTATGAGTTCATTTCAGAAGAAAGTCAGGGAAAAATTCCAAAAAAAGAAATATGAAGGAATGTTATCATTGTTCCGCAAGTATGTGGGTTGAAGAATTAATTCTAAGGACCTCGTTATCAGGTAATCTATGATCAAAAATCGAAGTCGGAAGTGAATCGCATATTTGTTGAAGCCAATTATATTCCTCAGAATTGAAATATCTGAAGGATTTTGTACGTTCATACAAATGTTCGGACCCATCAAGAGTACCTGCAAAGGAGTTGGATGTTTCTACTTCTCAGGACGAAAGTCCTCTTTTTCATTTTGCTATTTGAACAGAAATCTGAGCATAGGAAATCCTTGGAAAGCACTCTGTTGCAGTAAAAATTCTAGGGTCGAGTTCATTAAAATTATCTGTGTATTTACGAGATACATTTGTTCGTTCTGCTTCTGTACAGAATAGTATAATAGAAAAGTCTTTATTCAAAACACTTAAATACTCTGAAGGAAACTCGTAATAAAGAAATGTGGGTACAAATGGAACATAAAGCGAACAGACAGAAGAGTGGAGGAAAAATTATAAAAAAAAGAGGAGAAGGTAATATTCTCGACCATATTGATCCCATTCCCACCCTCTGTCTGTTCTTCAGCCCTTTCCCTCCACCCCCGCTAACTGGGGCCGTCAGATAAGGCAAGCGAACGGATTATTGCGGACTGAAGTTAATAAAACGATTCCATCCTACCGCCCACAACTCATTCCACCGCGTAGTGCTGTTCCATACTCCTGTGGAGTACAGTGACAGGAATTAGATAATATGTACACAGGTTCAACACTCAAGACTCTATGATCGTATTACATTTGTGGAGCAGCAGGTGGCTTATGTTTCCAGACAGTAAAGACGCATACCACATGGCAACTGTGATAAGTGGTTTGGTCGGACACAAAGTTCTGGGATAATCTTCTTGTGGGCTCCTAATGGTGTTAATTCGGTGGGCGGTGAGAAGGAATTCTCAGCAGTCCTGATCAGAGACAATGAGGATGGGTAGTGAGTACAGTCTGCCTTCAGCCTAAAAATACTTTTATGGAAGTCTTCATCAATTTTAGTACAAATTACTAGAAATGTCACGCATGGTCCTTATGTGCAGTTTTAATATCTGGTACAAAATGAATATAATTTTAAGAGAATTGTCATCTACAAACAGTATGCGAATTAGGTCTATGTTGCAGGTACCGAGCACGTGGGTGTTTTGGGAAGGCTCTCGACCTGCATTTGGAAAGAGTCCAGTTAGAATTACTGTAAGATACTGACTGTCATAATTGGGATGTTTAGTGCCGTTCGTCACTGTCTCCAGACAAACATCATCGTAGCGCCGCCATTACGAAGGGACTCTTTCCTTACATGGCATATCCCACTCCTTATTCATTAATGATCCTGCCACCGATGGTATTTATGCTACATATGTTCTGAAATCCTGCAATCATCGTATAAGACACCATACTCAAAATTCTGCATGTCTTACTCCTATAGTCCTCTACTCACAACAAATTGCGTGTAACACACTCCATCGAGCAGATTCCTTTATAAGAAGCTTCATAGCTGATCAGTTGGACAAAATATCCAGTGTCGCTTATGCAACAAAGAAAATAACAAAAGAAACATTTATTGCGCGTCAGTGACGCTTGTCACTTTATATATATATATATAAAATCTTAATCGTTCGGACTTAATGAATCAGATCACAGAAGTATTTACACAGGAAAGGAATTAAAGAATATCCAGTACAACGAAATTACAGAATGCATGCTACATGAAGAGCATAATGGAAACAACACACACACACACAATGAAGGCATAAACAGCTGCCCTGATTGAAAGGTATAACAAATTTCGATAAAAATAGTGAAATAAACGTCTTCAAAGTTCGAAAATTTCTTAGAGGCATACTTGAAAACTGCATATAAAGATTTTTTAATTATAAAACAATTTAAAAATGATACAATACTAGTTGCTTAGTTATTTGACTTCACAATAATTGGCGGAGGGTAATTTTATATTTACTGTAAGTAATTCCTAGGAATAGTGTACTTGCTGAGCAGTTTTGCGATCTCTAATATTCACCAAATGCTCGTACTATACGGGAGATCAAATCAAGAAGAATTAGATGGGCGGGGCAGGTGGCATGATAGGGAGACAGGAGAGATGCATACAGGCTTTTGGTGGGGAGACTTGAGGGAAAGACACCACTTGGAATACGTAGGCGTCGATGGGAGGATAATATTAAAACAGATCTTTAAGATTTGGGATGAGGTGCGTGGAATGGATTGGTCTGACTCAGGACAGGGACAGGTGGTAGGCGCTTTTAAATGCGGTAATGAACCTTCGGGTTTCATAAAATTTTGGAATTTCTTGACTAGCCAAGGACCTGTTAGCTTCACAGGAAGTACTCTTGCTCCACGGTGTTAGTTAGTTAATTATTTACATAGTTATTTGTTTACTTATTGTACTTATTGAGAATGTGGGGCAGTAGAACTGAATACAGTAGAATAGAACAAGGTATGATGGAATAGATTAGACTAAAATAGAATAGAATAGAAAATACACGAGTTAAATCTTCTTGCGCAAAGGACTGCGCCTGCTAACAGAAGGTGTTTCCGGTAATCAACCCTTACAATTCTAATTCTAATAAAAATAGCATCTACTAAACAAAATGTAATCGTATTAATTGTGTTACAATAATTCGAAATCCTCCTCTTTCACTCCTGTTATCAGATTTCTAAGTTTATTTTCCCATTTGCACTTAACCTTGTGAGAAAATTGCTTCAGGGCCGTACGACATATTTCTTTCCTTAAACTTCTCACACATACAACGAGCCTAAATCTGTACAGTAAACATGTACTTCTAAACAAGATATTCTTGAGCAAAAGGAATTCGTCCTTTGTTCCTTCTAACACTTATCTCAGCAACCCATCCGACGCTGCATAATCACAAGAGATTTCTGAAAGTGGCTGTAAATGAGAACATGCGCGAAGACCCAGCCCCTAACTCCGGCCACCCCACTCCTCACGTAACTGTAACAGCTGTAACCTGTCATATTGATGCTAAGGTATTAGAGAGGAGGAATGCTTCGCTGGTATCAACGTTAGTGTAGAAAAGCGCTAGAACTTGGTCTCATTAATCGACATGTACCGTGTTTATGATCGTTCTCCACTTTAGTCAGTTGTCTGACTCAGAACTAAAATGATTAGAAAAAAGCCATAGTTGTTCCAATTCGCAAAGGAGGCGATCTTTCGGTAGTAAATAATTATAGACCGGTCAGTTTAACCTCAGTGGTAGGCAAACAAATGGAACACGTCATAGCAGGGTACATACGACAAGTATGGGAAGATAGGGATTGGTTATACGGGGACAACATAGCTTCAGACCGGGATACTCGTGCGAGAGTCAAATAATTACAGTCTGTCATGACATACCAGACTCCCTAGATGAAGCAGCCAGGCTGGACGCGATAATAATAGATCATTCGAAAGTTTTTGATCTAGTCCCTCATGACCGGCTGCTTAAAGAAATCGCAGCCTCGGGCGTGGATTGAAGGGTGGTCGTATGGATTAGGGAATTTCTGATAGGTCGTTCTCGGAGAGTTAGAGTAGGGAGGCATTATTCAGAGGAAGTTGCAGTGACGTCAGGCGTACCTCAAGGGAGCGTTCTGGGCCCACTTTTGTTCCTAGCTTACGTAAACGATATTTGGAGGAACATCGAATCAGAAATTAGACTTTTGCAGATGTTTCTATAATTTATAGGAAAATATTAAATATCAAGGACGTAGAAAAACTACAGACAGATCTGGATAGATTGGGGAATTGGGCAGAAGGAAATGAAATGAAAATAAATCCGAATAAAAGTAAGGCACTAAGCTTCACGAGAACCCGGGTGAAGGATCCTCCAAATTATTCCCTTGCAGACCAAAAGATTCCTGAAGCTAGCTGTTGCAGCGTAATAATATAGTACGCATGTGTGCGCTGTACAAAGCATATACCAGTGAGAGGGCATGGAAAACGATAGGGGATAGGTTACAGGCGCCAAGTTACTTAAGCAGGGTCGACCAATATGGAAAAATCATAGCCAGAAAACAAAGAAGAGACATCGGGAAATACTCCCTTGTGAATAAGTCCACTACTAACTGGAACAAGCTACCTGAAGGGGCGATAGGGACTTCCCACGGTAAAACGCATATTTTCATAACGAGGGTTAGGAAAGTGAAAACCAGTGAGGCGAAGTGAAGGCGATAAAAAGTAAAAAGTGAAGTGAAGCGAAGTGAGTTGTAGGTATGTATAACAAAGTAAAGTGAAGTGAAGTAAGTAAAAAAAAAAAAACAAAAAGTAAAAAGTGAAGTGAAGTGAAATGGTGAGAGGTTCTTTAGGTCAGTGAAGGGGTCCATTATTTTGGAAATAAGTTTGGAGATGAGAACTGTACTGTGTCTAGTTTAGTGATGTGAGGTGAGACAGAACGATAGGAAATGTAATTGGGTTAAGCCAAATTAGAGGGTAGTGAAGTGTAAATGAGAGGAAGTGAAGTGTCGATAAGTGTAGTGAAGTGTAGTGAAGTGTAGCTGGATGAAGTGTGGTGAAGTGTTGCAGTAGAGTGATGGTCTTAGTAATAAGGTGTCCAAAATTATTAGAAGACATATAGACAATATTAAGTTGCTGTTTGTATGTAATTTACTATAATCACATTCTTTCACATTCTTTGGGGCCTATTTTTTTATCAATGCATATACGGTTGTATTCCTGTTCAATACCGTAATTTATATATTTTTATTATGTCTATTTATTCTTATTGTATGTTTATGTATCTTCATCGTGCCAGCTGGCATTCTTCGGCAAACCTGACTGAGGTTTTTCCGTGCTTCTTCCTCAGTTGTAGGGCAAATGCCAGGGTAAAACCCGCAAAGATGTGGCACGGCCCGCACTCTTCCAAAATTTTTGTGTTGTTCTATGTATTGTTTGTTTTGTGTCGTTCTGTGTATTGTTTGTGTGTAAATGTCTACTGTACTACTGCCACCGGGTGGCTACCCAATTGCACTTAACAAATATATCATATCTTTTCGATCACACAAGTGAGGCTTTGAACCATACCCGCTTACATTTGCACTATATAATTCCTTATAAAACAATTTAATATAATCCTCCCACAATCGCCCCGATCTCGCAAGCCTTCGCATAAATTATGTTTGGTACCCATGTTTTATATTTCCTACACAACTTAACGTTCTTCATTTGAGCTTTTTAATATTATAGCCATACTTGTTGAAGAGTACAAATAAGTTATAAATCAACTTATTAAGTAACTTTCTCCATCCCCCATAAACCCATTTCTACCATAACCAAATCCAAATATCCTATACCACTTTATAATTACGACCAACAAGATGCAACTATTTCTGATTATTTATTTCTACAAGGCTCTACATGTTTCGGGCGGTGCCTCCACCCATCATCAGGAGCACATAACTGTACATTCAGCTTCAGGTATTGTCAGCCAATACTGCTGCAGGCTGGTATCGTGGATGAGATGGAACTCCATCTCATCCACGATACCAGCCTGCAGCACTATTGTTTGACAATACCTGAAGCTGAATGTACAGTTATGTGCTCCTGATGATGGGCGGAGGCACCGTGCGAAACATGTAGAGCCTTGTAGAAATAAATAATCAGAAATAGTTGCATCTTGTTGGTCGTAATTATAAAGTCATATTAACGTTGCAGGGAGACACGAATATCAAATATCCTGTACCAATATTTTTCAGTACCTTTCTACTACATCCTTCTCTCAGAGTGACAGACAAACTTTTATATACTCACTGGTAAAAATATAAGATTTAGAAGCGTATATTTTATAGAGATGAGAACGTGGCAGTGGTAAAATAATGAGTTCTCTAACAAACTGAAAGATTATCATTTTAGCTGAAAGTAATTCTCTGTTGAACAGAACACTAATCTTCTTTGAACAGAAGCAGCACGATGTGCTTATAAACGTAATATGATATTAACCTTTGGGCGCCGGAATTATTTTTTTAATTTTAGCACATCCTGTATATAAAATGTGAATAATACAGGAACCCAATATGTTATAATTATGAAACAAACTGCATTTTGAAGAGAAAAAAGCGGAGAGTAGATACCGTGTTTAAAATATTCAGTACCTATATTTGTTGAATAAATATATAAAATGCAACTTTAGAGGTTAGCGGTGCGGTACGACCACTATAGTTGACATTAGGCGTCAAAGGTTTAAATAATGTACATCAGCACAACTACTTTATTACACAAGGTAATTACATAGGCTACATATTTCGACTCTGGGATCCCTATGTGTGCATAGCATCTTGTGACTCAATTGACAAAATAGGCCAGAAGATGACTGACTAATAGTCGAAACATGTAGCCCATGTAATTACCTTGTGTAATAAAGCAGTTGTGCTGACGTACATTATTTAATACCATAGAACACTAATCGCATCAACAGCAGTCACAACTTGTGCCAGCTGAATTCAACACCCCTTTCCCTAAGGACTCTCTCAGTGTTACCCTTCAGCCCCCTACTTAATTCAGACACGTTAATGTAGCAGTAAGATTCATCTGGTTAAGTAGTTTACTTGACAGCGCTGTAACTCAGAAAATAATATCGAATGAACGGATGGCCATGACCTTACACGCGTTATTACCCGGCACTTATCTGGAGGGACGGACGGAGACACAAGCCTTGGGCTGATTTGAAATTGTCGAGACTCGATCTGTTTATCTCCCGAATACAGTAACCATCAAGAAAGCTACAAATGCATCCGAAATTTCATTCATTCCGCAGATTTCGACAGCCTCTTCCACAGCAAAATCTTCACAAATTGCGAGCGAGTGCTTCCTCTTCCGAATTTCCAATAACCTCTCTTTTCCTTTTTGTCATTCAGTAGCTGCTTAAGTCTCCTTTCTTGTCTTTACGTCACTTCTACACTTCCTCCTATTTTCCTTCAATAATGTGTTTTAGAAGGCGGTTCCTACGCGACATGTGACCAATCTAGTTAACCTTCCTTTATTTTATTATATGTAGGATGTTTCTGTCCTTCTTGACTCTAGGCAATACTTCACTCCTCACACGATCGGGCAAACTGATCTTCCCCATCCTTCTCCAGCATCACATTTCAAAACTTTCCGGATATATATGATCTACTTTCCGAAGTGTCCAAGTTTCAGCAACATAGAAGGTTATGATCCAAGTGTATCTGGAAGTTATCCGGTGCGGATCATACCTAGACTATCAGGCATTCTGAATGAAATTGTCCGCAGTTTTTTTTTATTTTCTATAGAGAAATTCCGGGGTTTAGGACGCATTTTGTAATGGCCCATAGCCCTATTCTGCAAAATCCTTATCCAATCACTGTTCATCAAAATATACACATCACATTCGGACTTAAACTGTACAACGTTTATTTTTAACCAGACGTTTGATAAGGTAGTGCAGCAACTGGCTGAACCGTTTATCCCCCCCTCCATTTCTGGAGCAACTGATTCTTCATTCATCTAGAAATCAATATTTCTTGGTCTTCCAAGTGGCTGTATTCAAGAGTTCTTACAAATTTCGTATACATTTTCATTTCCATAACCAAGCTACAAGTACATCAAAAGCAAATTTTAACGCCTTTAGTTTGACTCTTATATTTACAGGCATATTGATGCAAAAAGCCCTTCAGGGGGGTCACGTTAAATTGAATAACTCGGGACTCCCAATTTGCAAAGGACAGTCTCAAAATTATAGTAATTTCTGACTACTCCTACATTGTCTACGAGCTGTGCCACCTAACAGACACTTTAGATTATACGCTTACACATTCGGGGAAGGCTGACGCACCCACAAAACTTTCCAGAATTCCAACGACAGACCTCAAAACGTGACGGATTACATCCCATAAAACGGCAGTCATTTGACCAACGTAACCAGCCACAGAACCCGTTCTCTCAAATTAAATGGGGACATGTTTCCACATAAAAATTAATTTACCGCGAGCCAGAAATACTCCTGCAACGCAGTAATTGTACTGCGACTGCCAATCGTTTTGTGAAACGACACATACCTACAGCATGACTCAAGTCATTATGGGATAGGAAGTGTAGGCTATTAACTAAACTCAAATTCAAATGAAAATTTATCCCTTTAGCTTGAGTTAGCGTAGGGTTTATATAGTGTATTAGTTGTGTAGCGTCAAATGAGAGCACGAAGGTGAAGGAATAATTTGTTAAGTCTATAAGAGGGAAAGAAATTTATTGTTTAACAAGGCAGTCAAAATGTGGGTATGGAGGAAAGTTGGAATGATCCTGAAAGGGGAAAAGAGAAATACTCGGAGGAAAACCACTCCATGTTTCACGTCACTGGAAATGAGATTTGAGAATCCTTTCTATATTGTTTACAGTACGGATATTTAATATTTACATCATTTTACATGTTTGTATTTTAATATATTATCTTGAAGATAACTGAATAAGACGAAACACATGCCGTTCGAGTTAGGTTGAGTTTGACGGTGTATAACTACTGCTTGTTTGTTTGTTGAAGGAAGTGACAGTAACGAATCTGCCTTCCATAGGGCCGTGCATCGTAATATATTTCTATAGTAAAATCAACCAGATGCCTCAATGTCTCAAGTTTATTTTATTGGAGTAACACTCTACATGTTTCGGATGGTCTTTCCGTCCATCATTAGTCAGCAGTCGGCAGTATCTGTTTGACATATGTCTGTTGCAGTATGTACAGTCTTTAACTCATGATGTTGGACGGAAAGACCGTCCGAAACATGTAGAGTGTTAGTCCAATAAAATAAATTTGAGACATTGATGCATCTGGTTGGTTTTAATATAGAAAGACAGTAACGAAATATAGAATAGCTGATACTTCACTCGAGAACCGATTTACAGACCTCCCGAATACGATGCTAGAGTGCCAGTATTAAATCTTTAAAGTTGAGTAGAAATTTCTGTACGGACAACCAGTCAAATAGTTACAAGTATTTCAAAGTACATTAGGGTGCGTAGCTCGTTCGGCTACCGGGTATGTGCCGTTGTTTTCACTGTGCTTATTCGTACTGTAGGTACTGCGGTAGCGCAGTGGTTAAGGTGCTGTACTACAAATCGGAAGGTCGCTGATTCGATCCCAGCTTGTGTCATTGGAATTTTTCATTGACATAAAATCCTTCCGATCGCACTATGGCCTTGGGGTCGACTCAGCCTCTAACAGAAATGAGTACCAGGAGCATTCCTGGGGTAAAGTTGGCCGGTGCGTAAGGCTGACAACTTTACCACCATCCTGTGCCGTCGTCATAAAATCCGTGAACATTAACTTGCTGGAACCCTCTGGGCCACCCCAGGCCTATAACGGGACTGCTTTACCTTTATTCGTACTGTTCCTTGCTACGTGCTGTCTCGAAAGACATGATAGATATGCGGAATGACGACTCGAAATGCTGTACTATTGAAATGTTGGGGAAAAAACAATATTGACCCGTTTAATTTTGTTTATTTAGCAACGTTGCCTTATTTTGCTTGTACATCGCATCATTGGTTACTTACATTTACCGCTGAAAAAGCTAAGCAAATAATCAGACTCGTCAAAAAACAAGGTAAGTAAAGTTACCGAGAGAATTGGTTGGTATTCCTCAGCAACCTCTCTCGTTTGAAGAAAGGAATGTTTGAAAAGTAAATTCCGCATTACTCTCAGTTCAACATTAATTCTATCTTTGGATTCTTTGCGAAGTTGTAATCTCTATAACTGATAAGATATTGGAATAAAAATCCCGCAGAACCAAAGCATTCAAAGTGCACAATTCTTCCCCTCACGTGATACACCGAACTTTAGGATGACGGATTTGCATTCGTTGTTTGCTGCACACCTCACATGCTTAACAGATTTCAATAATTCTTCACAAGTCCTCTATTTAGAAACTTAGGTATGAACTAAAGCACGAACGCCATAACAACTAGAAAATTCTTGCACTATTTAAGAAACAGTGCTAAATGTATTATTCACAGGGCTAATCAAAGAGAAAGTTATGTTTCTATACTTAACACAACATTATTTTAGGCCAACAATTAATCTTGAAAATATTATCTGCATCAAACAGAAAATTTATGATCGTTTATTATATCAAAAAATGTATCTCCTTGTATGGGAAAATAAAACCCATTATCTTATCACCAGGCATTTAGCCATTGGACTTCGCCTCTGCCAGATGTGTCCATTCGAAAACTTCACCTCAATTTCATTGAGATGCACCCTAATATCCTCCCTTCTCCCAAGCTTGGGATGCTCCAACGACATAATTGCTGCAGACGTTCTGCAAAATTACATGAATTTCTCATTTCTTCAATGGCTGCTGTTTTCCCCGCACATTACCTCCCATAACAATGACCTACAACATTAATTTTCAGAATTTTTAGAAAATTACTGTAAGAAAATTGCATTAAACCTTCAAAACATCAGTGATGATAAACATTATCGTCTAACATGAAAATAATTCATAACTAGAGCCCATTAGATGTACATATCAGTCACACTAATCTAAATTTGAAGTTCGATGCTCACTACTTCCAAATCAACACGTCATAATGAAGAGATTATGCATAACATGAAAGGCTTACTGCATTAAAAGCCAAAAAATTTATCCAGAATATGCCTATATTTTTTCCATGATTATTCCTGTTCCAATAAAAAAAAAAGTAAAGTGATCTCGTTACAGGCCCGGTGTGGCCTTCTTCCATGACGGCAGCATTAGAAGAGGGTGAGTGGTCAGCAGCACGTCCCGGCCGCACTTTACCCCCAGAAAAAACCCGGTACCCATTTTACATGAGGCTGGGTGGGCCCCAGGGCCGGTCTGGACGGGCGGAAAATCTCGTCCCCCCCCCGAGATTCGATCCCGGACCGTCCAGCCAGTAGTCAGTCGCTATACCGACTGATTCCTGTTCCAGTACTAACAATATATCTTTTCCCCGCAAAGGTACTAATATATTTTACGCAGACGTTCTATATGTCAAACTTAATTAAAATTTAACATCATATTTATTAAATTACCCGTACGGAAAAGCCAGATGCCCCAAGAGATATTTACAAAATTCTGCGAAACGTAACTACAAAAATGCCGCCGCCACAGCTTCCTTTCCATTCTAGCTTAATATTTAGATCGTTTTTCTGTCATCACTGCTCTTTCCATCGCTTTACGAGTAATACAAACATGTTGGTCATCAAACTGTAAAACCTGTGGCCATCAACTTTAGCGAAAGATGCGTGTGGGGAGCTTTGTTGCAAATATATATATACGTCTCCGCCAGTTCAGTTGCTACTGGGGACACGGACATAAAGATAAAATTATTTCATATGGTTTGGAAATGCGTCCCTGTCATAACCCTTTCTGCTAATTCACTTATTTATATTGTAATGTCGTCTGTTTGAGTAGAGAGAGGTTTTAATTAATCTCGCCCTGGAGCAAACTTGACATATTTCTCTCGTTTTCACGAGTACAGTAGAGGAGGAAGATGTTAAATAATGGACAAAGCAAAGAAAATCTCGGAGGTTCCGAGATGGAACTGTAAGTAGCTAATGTCCATGGAAGATGTAGAAGACTTAAAACCCAGAAAGACATTAACAACGAATATGGCGTCAATGTGAAATCTTTTACCACGTAAAGTGCGTAAATTAAGGAAATGAAGAACATTAGTACAAATACGTCATTAGTGTACCATTTGGCAAAAGACAGTTCCATCTAAAAATTAGAAACTTCCTCTGAATAATTTCGAAATTGTTATTCTTAGTGTGAGGAAAGGTAAATGAATTCGATACTACAGATGCCTACAGTAAATTAGGTGTAAGAAGTGAAAACTATAAAATAAATAAACAATATGGAGTAGAAAGGGCAAAAGTAATGTCATAAAACTGATCCAAAATCAGAATGAACTTACTAACTCAATGGATCAGAGATCAGAGAGAAACTAATAGGTCCTCAGCTAGATGAGACATTTAAGCATTCTATGGAGCAAAACATTTATTATTTCAGTCACATAGCCCACCATTTGTCCCAATACAGAGTCAGATAAATCCAGTACATGCCCACATCCCACTTCTCGAGACCCATTTTAATTTTACCCTCCCATCTACGCCTACATCTTACAAATGCTCTCTTTCCCTCATGTTTCCCCACACCAATCTCCCCTCTCCTCCTTACTGCCACATCCCCTGTCCCTCTCATTGTTAATGATTTAATCACATTAATAATATTTAGCGAGGAGTACAGATCATGAAGCTTTACATTGTGCAGCCTACTCCATCTATCTGTTACCTCGTCCCTCTTAGGCTCAAATGTCTTCCTCAGCAAGCACCCTCAGCCTATATCTCTCCCTCAGTATGACAGACGAAGTTTCACACTCATAAAAAACAACAGGCAAATTATATTTCTATATATTTTACTCAAGGACGAAATGCGAAATTACTGAGTATTAGAAGTAACGCATACTATCCACTGCTTTGTAAAGAGTTTACCGCATTTAATTAAAAACGTAAATCAATAAAATGTTGGCCCCATTTCATGAAATCATAACCAACACCCATGCCACCCTCATCCAGTGGCGACGTTAAGAATAAGTGGTAGATATATGCCTCTATTCGCCCCATAGGCCTTAATCGAGGAATTTACCTTGTCACTGGCAGAGCAAACTTTACTTTCTCCAGTGTTTCCTTTAACGTATATCATAACCATAGGCGATACTTCGCTAATAATATGGGGGGTGAAGTCTAACATGGACATTAGGAACTTTAATTTATGAAGGAGTCAAATTATAAAGATGGGGAATAGTCTTTCGAAGGCAGGTTTTTCTGTCTTTGTACCTCCAAAACAATCGTTTAGAAAACAGTTCTCTTCTAGTCAAGTCAATAGCAAAAATAAAACTCTTCTTAGGTAGAAAAAACTTTGGAGGGGCATTTGCCCACCCCCCTTTCAACCCCCCCCCCCCCTCTGCCGCCCCGCGTCAGATTCGTCTTTATCCTTTCTTTTTATTTTTTTTTAAAGGTATAACTGTTTCAATTTTTTTTTTTTTTATTGTCCT
>Ga0123354_10007574_pt1 | contig 16369 bp, 16 predicted proteins | sample TergutLab28metaG_2_FD_97872 | JGI IMG/M metagenome (GOLD analysis project Ga0123354, IMG submission 97872) | Labiotermes labralis P4 segment gut microbial communities from Petit-Saut dam, French Guiana - Lab288 P4 | ecosystem: Host-associated > Arthropoda: Insects > Digestive system > Gut ...
CCTGTGGGAACGACAGGTCCCCGACGAGGCGACGCGCGAAAAACTGGTCGATGAGATCCTCCTACCTGTCTACCTGGACGATTCGCCAGCAGAGCCCGGACCTACACCTGAGTAGATCCGGGCCCCTGGCGAAAGAAATCAGCCTGTCACCAGGTGGAGTCTCCGCGGATCACCACGTCGGAGCCGCCATCAATGAAGATGACCTGCCCGCACAGGTGGGTGTTGGCCGGGCTTCCCAGCCAGGTGAGCAACTCGGCGACCACGTTCGGCCCCGCGATCCCGTTCAACGGCATGGGCACCGTTTTGAGTAGTTCGGTTTCGGCCTCTTGGGTCGCGATCATATCGGCTGTCATGGGAGTACGGATGACGCCCGGCGCGACAGCGTTTAGTGGAATCGACGCACCAGCCCAGTCGGGGGTGGCGGCGTTGCGGCGGATCCACCGGGCGAAAGCCCTCTTGGTGGACCCATAGATCAGGTTTTGCCCGGCGATGGCGTCGGCCCGGGCCACAGCGCCTTCACGGTCAAAAGCGAGCATGGCTTCGACGAGTTCCTCATCGTGATCGGTGAGCGAGGCCATCGAGGCGATCGCCTGGGCCCTCGGGGCTGACGACTTCGCCAAGATCGGGCGCAACCCAGTCAGGGTGCCGACCATCCCGAAGAAATTCACTTTGACAGCCAAAGAGGTGTCATACGCGACTCCGGCGATGCCGTAAACCGCGTCGATCGATCCGCCGCTGGCCTTCTCAACGCTCGTGACCATCTCGGCCAGACCGTCGGGTGTTGACAGGTCGGCGATGACATCGGTGTCGTGCATGTCGACCCCGATCACGGTCTCACCGCGCGACCTGAGCAGGTTGGCCGTGGCTTGGCCGATACCGGAAGCTGCTCCGGTGACTACACATGTTCTTGACATATAATCTCCTTTAAATGTTAATTGTTTATCAATGTCAGCAGGGCGGCACGGTACCAAGGAACCTGCTGAAATATCCTGTGCCGCCATCTAGATGTCACTCTCGCTGCTCAGCACTCATCCGGCACCCGGCTGGTGACGCAGCATACTTCAGCACACGTTCCTCCTTGTCCATTGGCCAATCGGGCAAGGAAAAGCCAGAGCTTACTCCGCCACACAAGGCCCCACAAGAGGTTGATATGAAGTTTCCAGGACGGCAAGAGCGCCGCGGGATTCCCCCCGCAGTGCTGGTGGTACTGTCGATGACCATGGATGCGCATAGTAGGACAGTCACGGCAGCCGTGATGAAACACCTCGACGAAACAACTATCGTGAGCCACCATGTGCCGTCGGCGGTGCTCATGGAACGCGCGGGGCTGGCTGTGGTCCAGGCTCTGCGCGACGAGAGATTTGACCTCGGCCGAATCCTGGTGGTGAGTGGTCCAGGTAACAACGGCGGCGATGGGGTGGTGGTCGCCAGACTCTTGCACCTGGCCGGAGCCTCAGTCGAGGTGATCCTGGTCGGTGATGAAACCAAGCGCAGCCAGGACATGATCCGCCAAATAGAGGTTGCTGACAGCTACGGGATCACGCTGTTGTCCTGGGGACCGGATGTGTCCACCCCCGGCGAACCGACCACGGTTGTCGACGCACTTCTGGGAATCGGTGGGGACCGCGCACCCGGGGGTGACTTCCTCCAAGCAGTACGCCACATCAACGCTTGCCGTGACGCAGGCGCCAGGGTTCTGGCCGTCGACATCCCCAGCGGTATCTCCACCGACACCGGTCAACTCCTGGGCGAAGCCGTCCATGCCGATGTCACCGTGACCTTCGCCTACGCGAAAACAGGTTTGGTCCAACCTCCAGGCAACACGCTGGCGGGCCGACTCATCGTTGCCGACATAGGCATCTACGCCGAGTGATCAGTCGTGCCCTTCTCCCCACGTACTTCCGCTGAGGTAGCGCCGATGGGCACACCCTATTTTGCGGTCAACTGGTACACGATCGTGGAAACCGCCTTGAAAATCATGTCGAAAGCGACCTCGTAGATCTCGTCGGTGCCTTGGAAGGGGTCGGGGATGTCCATCTGTGCCCCGGTCAGGTGCATGCGTGGCCGCGCTTTGTACGCATGCTCGGTCAACAAGGTAAGACGTTCGGCCACCGAGAGCGGCCCCAGTGTGGCCAGGTCTGCTGAAGCTGCGCTGTGGGCAAACTCTTTGAGCGTGAAGGTGTAGCGCATGGCCAAGGGTTGCAGGGCCACCACCGTCGACCGATGCTCGCGGGTGGCGGTCACAATCAGGTCGGCGTCGTCGATGAGGCCGGTGGTGATCTGGCGGGCTGCGAACTTCGATGTGGACACATGCCTGCTGTGAAGATGAGCGGCCATGGGGCTGGCGATCGGTGCGCCAACCACCGCTCCCGTACCAGCACTGCTAATCCGGCACGAGCGTGACAGATAGAAACTGAGGAGCCGTTCAATAGCGGGGGAACGACAAATGTTTCCAGTACAAACCGCAAGAATATGGGGGGCGGTTGTCATGGTCGTCTCATCCTGGGGGTCGTGTGTGAATGCACCTGTCTCGCCATGATTGTGTAGAGTCACAGTGGTGAGAATCCGGGAAACCACCATATCACCTTCTGTTAGCATAGTGTCACGTGTGCCGAGCCGGGTGCTCGTCGGTCCAACCGAGAAGAGGGGCCAGTGGAATTTCGCGAGTATCTAGGGGTGCTGCGCAAGTACTGGGTGAGTATTGTTGTTCTTACTCTCCTGGGGGTTATTGGGGCAGGGGTGTATGTGGTGGTGACTCCGCCGGTGTATTCATCGACGAGTATGGTTTTCCTGTCGGTCAGTATTGGCAATACTGCGGCCGATTACGTCCAGGGTACGAACTACGCCACTGCGCAGGCGCGTTCATTCGCCCAAATCGTCACGACACAGCAGGTGCTTGACCCGGTGGTCAAAGACCTTCAACTCAACACCACGTCGACGAGTCTGGCCAGCCGAGTCTCGGCGAATGTCGTCACCAACACTTCCCTGATCACCATCACGGCCAAGGATGGTGATCCTGCCAGGAGTGCCGACATCACTCAGCATGTGGCCCAGAGCCTGGTCCAACAGATCGAGAAACTGTCGCCGACCGGGTCGGATTACCAGGCCGTCGTCGTCGGGACCATTGTCCAGCCCGCCGCCACGCCGAGTTCACCGACGAGTCCCCAGCCCGTGCAATCCGCCGTACTCGGTCTCGTGGCCGGCCTGGCTGTGGGGGTCATCCTCTCCATCATTCGCAAGGCCATGGATGTCAGGCTCCACGTGGCCAAAGACGTCACTGAGGCGACAGGGTGCCCGGTCATCGGCTCGATCCCGAAGGATCCACTCGTAGCCCGTGGCGGTGTGGTGATGCTCACAGCCCCGACATCGCCGATCAGCGAGCGATACCGCCAGATCCGGACCAATTTGCTCTTCATGAACATCGACGCGGACAAGCCGTGGAATTTCGTGGTGACCTCGTCGATCGAGTCGGAGGGTAAATCGTCCACAGCGATCAACATTGCGTACGCCCTGTCTGAGAGCGGGAACAAGGTCCTTCTGATCGATGGCGACCTACGTCGCCCTAAAATCGCTTCCTATCTGAAGCTGGAGGGCGCCGCGGGGCTGACCACGGTCTTGACGAACAGGGCCAGTTTCTCCGATGTGGTCCAATCCTTGGGGGAAGCCTCGCCGGATGTGTTGACCTCAGGCGTTGTGCCGCCGAACCCCGCTGAGTTGCTCGGTTCGCGCCGGATGAAGCAACTGCTGGAACAGGTCTCGCGGCAGTATCAAGCCGTCGTGATCGACACCGCTCCGTTGCTTCCTGTGGCTGACACGCTGCCCCTGCTTCCCCAAGTCAGCGGGGCTGTTGTCGTCGCAGCGGCGGAGCGGGTGACGATCCCCGAACTCAAGACTGCCCTGGACACCGTCGACCGGACGGGTGTACCGGTCATGGGGATCGTGCTGAACAAGGTGAGTCGTCGCAGCCATCAGACGGGCTACCACAATTACACCTATGCGTACGCGTCCAAAGAGGCGCCAAGCGCCGAACCCAAGGAGCGCCGGCAGCCCAAGCGGGCTCAGGCGCCGGTCTGATCAGGCACCATGACATCTCGTCAAGCGTACGAGATATCCGGTGTGGTCTGAAGTCCTGGGTGGAGTAAAAATGATGTCGGATCTGGAGTAGGAATTGTTCGGTCCTGGCACTACACTGGTGGCGATATGTCAACAAATCGCAGGAGGACGATCGTGGCCGATGATTCTGACCAACTAGTCGGCGTCCCAGAGCCGCGGCCCCGAGATCCCAGCCAGACGGAGGCCTTCGTTATTGCTTTGTGCAATCAGAAGGGTGGGGTCGGAAAGACGACGACCACCATCAATTTGGGAGCAGCCCTGGCGGAGGTGGGACGCCGCGTCCTCCTGATTGATTTCGATCCGCAAGGCTCGCTGTCGGTCGGTCTGGGCATCAACCCGCATGCGTTGGAGGCCTCGGTGTACGACCTCCTGATGGTACGGGGGACCGATCCGTACCAACTGATCTGCCACACCAGGGTGCCTAATCTCGACCTGTTGCCCGCCAACATCGACTTGTCGGCGGCCGAGGTGCAACTGGTCTCCGAAGTGGCGAGGGAATACACGTTGAGCCGGATGATCCAGCCCCTGAAGGCCGACTACGATATCATCCTGGTCGATTGTGCTCCGTCCCTGGGCCTGTTGGCGGTCAACGCGCTGACAAGCGCTGATGGGGTGCTCATTCCTCTGGAAAGCGAGTTCTTCGCCTTGCGCGGGGTCGCCATGCTGACCGACACCATCGCCAAGGTTCATGACAGGCTGAACAACAAGCTCGAATTGATCGGTATCCTCGGAACGATGTACGACCCCAGAACCCTGCACAACCGTGAGGTACTGGACCGGGTCCAAGAGGCATTCGGGGACAAGGTGTTCATCACCAAGATCCGACGTACTGTGAAATTCCCCGAGACCACCGTGGCGGGAGAGCCCATCACGACGTACGCTCCCACATCGCCTGCGGCTCAGCAGTATCGCGATCTGGCCAAGGAGGTGCTCGCCCGATGCCCGGCCGCGTGAATTCGCCCAGTCCTGCCGACGAGGGATTCCAGACTGCTGGGACCAAACCGGAGGAGACAGCCGAAGGGACTGCGTCGGGGAGGATCCGCCACGACGAAAAGATCACCGTCTACGTATCGTCGGACGAGCTGATCGCCTTGGAGAATGCGCGCTTGACTCTCAGGAGGGCGGGGATCGCTGTCGACCGGGGCCGGATCGTCAGGGCCGCGATAGCATCCGGGCTGGCCGACTTGGATGACAAGGGTCCCCAGGCTGACATCGTCGCCCGGTTGGGAGCCCTGTGACCGCCGCTGCGGACACCGAAGCGCTGGCGGGTGAGACCCAAGGCTTCTTGGTGACTCTCGACAATTTCGAGGGCCCCTTCGATCTGCTGCTGTCCCTGATCACCAAGCGTAAACTGGACATCACCGAGGTTGCGTTGTCCCAAGTCACGGACGAGTTCATTCTCTATATCAAACAGTTGGGACCCCAGTGGGAACTCGACACGGTCAGTAGTTTCCTCGTCGTGGCCGCCACCTTGCTTGACATGAAGACCGCACACTTGCTGCCTCAGGGAGACGTCGACAATGAGGAGGACCTGGAGGCGCTGGAGGCGAGGGACCTGCTCTTCGCCCGGCTGTTGCAGTACAGGGCCTTTAAGCAGGTAGCCGCTTGGATCCAGTCGGTTCTCGACGTCGAAGCCAAACGCGTGGCTCGTCCAGGAGGGCTGGAAGAGAACTTCCTCGTTCTGTTGCCCGAGGTGACCATCACGATCACTGCTGAGCAATTCGCCCAGATGGCCCTGATGGCCATGACCCCCGCCGCACAGGACGAGGTGTTCGTCGAGCACATCTACGCCCCCACGGCGAGGGTGGCAGAGCAGGCCAACCTCATGGCCGACCGGCTCCAGCACTGCACGGCGACATCGTTTCGCGCCCTGACGGCGGACGCAGGCTCCACGGCAGTGACAGTGGCCCGCTTCCTCGCCGTCCTGGAATTGTTCCGGGCCGACCTGGTGGTTTTCGAGCAACTCGACCCGATGTCCGAACTCGTCATCCGATGGGTCGGGGCCAGCATCGACGAGGTCGAGATTTCCGACGAGTACGACCAGACTGACCTCACGCAGGAGGAGATGTGACCGACGCACCGTGGATCGACGCCGAGATCGAGGCCCTCCTCATCCTGGCCACCGAACCCGTCAGCGAGACAGACCTCGCCCAAACCCTGGATATTCCCGTGGACCAGGTGAGCCTGGCCTTGGCCCGGCTGGCGCAGTTTTACGACGAGACGGGCCGCGGCTTCGAACTCAGACAAGTCGGGGCCGGGTGGCGGTACTACACCCGCCCCGAGCATGCCGACACCATCGCCCGTTCCGTCCTGGAAGGCCAGCAGGGCAAGCTCACCCAAGCCGGACTGGAGACTCTGGCAGTCATCGCTTACCTCCAACCCGTTACTCGCAGCCGGGTCTCCCTGGTCAGGGGGGTCAACGTCGACGGAGTCGTCCGTACGCTGATAGCGCGCAACCTGGTGCGTGAGGTGGACCGGGACGAGTCCACCGGGGCCGGCCTGCTGGGGACGACGATGTACTTCTTGGAAAGAATGGGACTGGCCCAACTGTCGGATCTGCCACCACTGGCTCCGAATCTGCCAGATGCATCTGTCTTGGACGAAGAGTTGATCAGACTAGGGGCGACCGATCACGAGAGGATGCCTGAGATGGATGGAACCCACCCGAGCGATGAGAGGCCTGATCATGGCGAGTGAACATGGACACAGCGATGGCGGACCGGACGAGGAACTAGTCCGCTTGCAGAAAGTCATCGCGGCCGCGGGCCTGGCCTCCCGGCGTGAGGCCGAGGAGATGATCGTCGCAGGGCGGGTCGAGGTCAACGGGCACACCGTGACGCAACTGGGAACCCGCGTCGATCCGGTTCGCGATGTCGTGCGGGTGGACGGTTCTCGCATCCCGCCTCAGCGCCACCATGTGTACCTCGCTTTGAACAAACCTTCCGGCGTGTTGTCGACCCTGGATGATCCTGAAGGCCGCCCCACGCTGAAGGACTATCTGCCACGAAAAGCAGGGCGATTGTTCCATGTCGGCCGCCTGGACGTGGATACCGAGGGCCTGATCATCATGACCAACGACGGGGATTTCGCCCAGAGGCTGAGCCATCCATCCTTCGAAATCGACAAGGTCTACATGGTCGAGGCCTCCGGCGTGATGGACAACTCGGCGATGAGGAGACTCGCCAAAGGGGTGACCCTTGAGGATGGCTTCATCCACCCTGACAAGGTGAAACTAGTCAGCCGGACGTCCAACAAGACGCTGGTGGAAATCACCCTCCATTCAGGCAGGAACCGGGTTGTGCGCCGGATGATGGATGCCCTCGGGTTCCCGGCAGTACGCCTGGCACGTTTGAGAGTGGGGCCCATCAGACTTGGGAATCTCCCCAGTGGGCAGACCAGGGAACTGACATCCACCGAAATCGGCGCGCTCTACGACCGGGCGGGGCTGTGAGCCTCAAGCCCATCGCAATGGCTATGCCCCACAAGTAAGGTGGATTCACGCGAAAGTTCAGTATGGAAACTTGTAGACTAGATCGGGTGCCCTCTTAGGGACCCCAGGCGAGAAAGACGGGTGGTGTCATGGCGCGTAAGCGGATGAGTTGGATCCTTGGATCCGTTGTGGTGGTGGGAGTTGCTCTCGCGATGGGGGCGTGTTCGAGCCCAGGTGGGTCGAGCACACCATCGTCGGGTGAGAGTGATGTCATCTCGCCAACAGACACCGCGACCGACACACCAACCGATTCGGCCACCACTTTGCCCAGCGCCCCGGCTGTCACCAACCCTGCCGCCTCATCCAACATGGACGGAATTGACGCGACTGGCGGCTTTGGGGATTCCCCCGATGTGACGGTCCCCGCCCCGTGGGCCATCGATTCGACCCAGACCAAGATCCTCGTCCAAGGCGACGGCATGACAGTCAGCCAACTGGGCTGGGTCCAGGTCAACTACTACGGTGTCAACGCCCGTACCGGTGACATGTTCCAAGAGTCGTATTCCTCCGGTTCCCCCGTCAGCTTCGCCTTGAACGGCGTGGTCCCCGGATTCCAGAAGGGACTGGCGGGCCAGAAGGTTGGCACCCGCCTGATCGTCGCCATGCCAGGAGCCGATGGGTACGATGCCGCTGGCGGCAACTCGGATGCGGGGATCCAGGTCGGTGACACTCTTGTCTTCGTCATCGACATCCTGCGTACCCAATACACACAGCCCACTGGAACTCCGGTGACCCCGACAGACACCAGCTTGCCCACGGTCTCCGGCGATGTCACAGCCCCCACGATCTCGATTCCCCAGAACGCCACACCGCCGACCAGCCTGGTCGTGCAGCCTCTCATCACAGGACCCGACCCCACTCTCACCGTCCAATCCAGTGACAGTATCGTTGTCGATTATGCGGAATATGTCTGGTCCACCGGGACCATGATTCGTCAAACATATGGCTTCAGTCCGTTGAACGGGGCCCTGTCCGACACCCTTCCCGGTTGGCAGCAAGCCCTCGTGGGCCAACCCATGGGTTCCCGGCTGCTGTTGGTCCTGCCACCCAACCTGGCCTATCCCCAGGGGTATTCCAAGTTCGGCATCCCCTCTGGCGCCACTATGGTGTACGTCATCGACATCTTGTACACGTACGGAAGCTGAGCCCGAATGCGCCGATTCATGGCTGCTGCGCGACCCTGTGGAGGCACGCTGGCTCGTCGGGCGTCGTTCAACAGACGTCCAGTCTGCCCTCACGCCACCCGCCGACCCATCGCACCCCCACAGTGTCGCTCGCGACGCCAGCAATCGGTGCATCCGGGCTGAGCCCGAATCCACCGATCCATGGCTGCTGCGCGACCCTGTGGTGGCACGCTGATTCATCGATCACCATTCACCTAACCGACCGGGGACTCCCAGATCGTCTTCGCGAAGTCATGCATCGAACGTTGCGGTGAACAATGATTATTCGTACTTATTTCTGGACTGCGCTGTGCCGTGTGGTGCCCAGGACAGCGGGTCGGTGAGCCACGGCTGGCGCGGCAGCCGTTGGGGATCGAACCGTTCCACCAACGTGTTCAGGTCGACCAGTTCGGATTCCTCGGCTAAAGACAATGAGCAAGCCAAGTGACTCAACACATCCTGAGTACTGATACCCGCTTGTCGCAGGCGTGTCAGCGACACAGTCTGGTCGCGTTTGGCCAGCCGTGTGCCATCCGGGGCGAGGACCAGGGGAACGTGGAGATAGACCGGGACCCGAAGACCCAACTGAGCGGCCAGCCACGCCTGGCGCGGTGAGGATTCCAGCAGGTCGTCGCCTCGGACGACCTGGTCGACATTCTGATGGGCGTCGTCGACCACCACGGCGAAGTTGTACGCAAACACCCCGTCTGCCCTGCGGACCACGAAATCGTCAACCTCGCCGACGTACTGTCCCCGAGCCAGATCGGTGATGGGCGCCATGGCTGACGCAGCGTTGATCCTCAGGCATGGCTGCCGTGACTGACGCAAGTGGCGTTTCTCAGCCGGGCTGAGGTCCCGGCAGGTCCCTGGATAGCGGGGAGTCGTGCCATGGGGAGCCCGGGTCGCCTGGGCGACGTCTTTGCGTGAGCAGAAACACTCGTAGACCAGATCCTGGATCCTGGACAAGGAACGTTCGTACAGTTCCGTACGCTCGCTTTGGCGCACCACCGGTTGGTCATGGACCAGCCCCAGGTCGGCGAGATCGCCCACCTGACGACCGATGATGGCGTCGGCGTCGGGCAGACGAGCCAGGTCAAGATCTTCGATGCGAACCAAGAACCCCCGTCCGCTGGACCGGGCGGCCAGCCACGCGACCAGGGCTGTGCGCAGATTGCCGATGTGGAAATCCGAACTCGGCGTCGGTGCGAAGCGTCCAAACATTGCTCTGCGTTCTTGTCGTGGGTGGCGAGGGGAGATGGGCTGGTGACTTCACTGTACCCTGATCGTCGACCGGCTTCGCCGCTTGCCGAGATGGCAGTACGGGCAGTGCCGGTGCCATGACTGAGGAGTGGGCGTGACACCAGATCGCTGGAACCGGATTCAGTCGTCGTCGTCCTGCCCGCCGCCGATCGTTGTGCCGAACATGCTGTGCGAATCCTCCAGGTGGGGTGTGAAAGATGCTTAACTGGGGATAGTTAGTCAGCCGAATGTCGGAGAAGGTCATGGCCGCACGCAATTCCGAGCGTTTGATCAACCTGGTGATCGCATTGTTGGTGACGCCCAGGTTCATTTCCCGTGAGAGCATTCGCGACCTCGTGGAGGGGTACGCCCAGGCCAAGACCGATGGTGCCTTTCAGCGGATGTTCGAGCGTGACAAAGAGGACTTGCGGGCCTTGGGCGTAGACATCCAGGTGGGCCCGACCGATCCCCACAGCGACGAGATGGATGGCTATCGCATCCGCCCTGACGACTTCTACCTTCCCCCGATCCATCTGACAGCTCAGGAGGCGACCCTTGTCAGCCTCGCGTCGTCGGTGTGGAACGAATCCATGATGGCCCATGAAGTGGGCAAGGCAATGGCCAAGCTGAGCGCATCCGGGGCCGAGACCTCGCCGGGCGGGTTGTCCTTCCTGGCTCCACAGTTGACGGCCGCCGACCCCAGTTTCGCGATTCTGTGGGAGGCTCTGCTGACCCGGACACCGGTTGGGTTCACCTATCACGGGCGCATGCGTCAGTTCCACCCCTGGAGGATGATCTCCCGTACGGGGGTGTGGTACGTCCTTGGGCAGGATGTGACAGTGGGCGAACCGAGAATGTTCCGGCTGTCGAGGATTGCGGACCAACCCGTGATCGCGGGGTCTCCCGGTTCCTATGTTCTGCCCGACCAGGAGGTGATCGCCCGCCACGCGGCCAGCCTGGAGCCCGGCCCTTTGGCTGACAGCGTGCTCGTCGCCATCCGGGAATCCGCTGCGGGGAATCTCCGCAGCAGGGGAACGCCTGTGACAGCCGACGCCCCTGTCGGATATGACGTGGTCCGGATCCCTTATGCCCGCCAGGACGAGATCGTCTCGGCGATCTGTTCAGCCGGTCCCGATGCCATCGTGTGGGAACCCGGCCCTGTTCGCGACCAGGTGGTTTCTCGCCTGCGCGCTGTGGTGGGTCTGGCAACCCAGGTGGAAGAGGACATCTCATGAGCACGTCCATGGAACAAGTGGCACGGTTGTTGTCCGAGATACCGTACATCGAAGCCCACCCTGGGATCAGCGTCCACGAGGTGGCCAAGGTCTTCGGGATCAGCGAGGACACGGTCAAAGCCGATATCCGTGTGGCCATTTATTGCGGTCTTCCCGGCGGCTATCCGTCTGACCTCATCGACGTGGATTTGGACGTCATGCAGGATGAACAGGCCTTGTACATGAACAATCCCACTCCTCTCGGGCGTCCCTTGAAGCTCTCGGGGGCGGAAACAGCCAGTCTCCAGGTCGCTCTCATGGCAGTACGGGCGGTGGCCGACGACCAGATCACACAGACCGTCGACTCACTGATGGCCAAAATCGCTTCAGGTCTGACCAGTGCGATCGATGTCCGGGTGTCCACGGGTGAGGAGCGCATTCGCGAGGGGCTGGCCCAGGCCATCCGGGCAGCTGAGCGGGTGGAATTGACCTACGACGGCCATATCCGGGGAATGACAACTAACCCTGTGGTGGACCCGGTGGAGATCACTGTGCGCGGTGGAGTCGCCTATGTGACAGCGTACGATGTCACCGGACCGGGCTGGAGGACCTACCGGCTGGACCGGATCTCCAATCTGAGCGAGACCGGCCAGTCGGCTGTGGACCACCCCGGCAAGCCGGATCCGGATTCCTGGTCCCGTAGCCTGGCCGCAGCTCAGACCGTACGGGTGCAGATCACCCAGGACGCGACGTGGATCACCGAGTACATCCCCTTCCTGACCTGGCAAGCGCTGCCCGGTGGTGTGATCGAGGTGACACTACCGGTTGTCGATCCGGTCTGGCTGGTCAGATTGTTGCTGGCCCTGGGGGACAGCGTGCGCCGGGTCGAACCTGCCACGAGTTTGGTCATGGCCCAGGACCTGGCGCGTCAAGCCCTCGATGTTTATACCGGTTTGGGCGTGGGCGATGAGGGGCTTCCCCGCCAGGCGAAGGGTTCCTGGAACCAGATGCCAATTTCGTCCTGACTACGGTATGAACACAGTTTTGCCGCAGATTCCAATTCCTGTAGCATGCGGATAGCGCATACTGCCGGAATCCCCCGCTGACCGAAGTTTTCTCCCGTGAAGCATCCGGCTGGATGCGCCCCCAGGGGGACACAGTGCGGTCAGGACTTCTTGGTTCGTGCCTTGGGGGGCTCCGCCGATGGTGGCAATCACTCTGGACTCCCGTTCGGCGGGCCGCGCCTTGGAGCGTGCAATCTCCGTCTGACGAGCAAGATTCGTTGCGTGCTGAATCCGAAAAAGAAACGACCACAATGTTTGTTCGTCTCTCCTGCGGTACCGGGGTTGTCACTGCTTTCATCGAAGCCCTCATGGTCCCTGTTTTGCGCGCTCGTGGTGTAGTACGATCAAGCCGTGGCATGACCGGTGTTGTCCATGGGGATCCTTTCAGGGTGACATGTGCCTGGAGCCGAGGAGATGAGGATGAGTGTTGAGAATGCCACCACGACTCTGGTGGTCAATCCCACGGCGGGGCGTGGACGGGCTCTCAAGATACTGCCCAAGGTGCTGAACGAACTGCTGCGCGGGTTGCCTGAGGGCAGTCTTCGAGTACGGCAGGCCACCACCTTTCAGGAGGCCAAACTCTTCTGCGAAGAGGCCGTCCGCACTGCCCGGGTCACCGCTGACACGAGAGACTGCCTGGTGGTCATGGGCGGGGACGGCATCATGCACCTCGGCATCAACGCAGCCGGTGGAACCGAAGTCCCACTGGGCATGATCCCGGCTGGAACCGGAAATGACTTGTGCCGCAGTGTCGGCATTCCCCTGGACCCGATCAAGGCCGCCCATGTCATCGCCGAGGGCCACCTGTTGAAAATCGATCTGATGTCGGTGGTGGGCCAACTGGCCCACGGCAGCACCCACAGATACGTCGGGACCGTGGTCAACACCGGGTACGACGCCCGAGTGGCAGTACGGGGAGCCTCGATGGCCAAGGCCTGGGGGAGTCTGGCCTATGCTGTGGCAGCCCTGGCTGAGCTGAGGTCCTTTGAACCGGTCACCTATCGCGTACGCATCGACGGCGAGGAGAGGGTCCTCCCGGCCATGTTCATCACCGTCGCCAACGGCGGGTACTGCGGGGGCGGGATGCACGTGGCCCCCACCGCATCAATGACCGACGGCCTGCTCAACGTGACCATCATCCACCCGGTGTCTTCCCTGACCCTGCTGCGCCTGTTGCCCCGGATGTTCAATGGCGGCTTCGTCACCGACCCAGCGGTGGAACGCTGCACAGCCAGGGAAGTCATCATCGACGGGGACGGCCTGACCGGCATCGCCGACGGCGAGGCTCTGGGCCAGCCACCCCTCGGCCTGACCTGTGACAAGGGAGCATTGTCCGTCTTCGTACCCAATCCTGACCCTTTGGCTCGTCGACGGAAGAAGAGGAAGAAGTAGTGTCCTTTGCTGAGTTCTCATCCAGGCTCGGATTCGTCCTCGACGAGTACCAGGTCGACGCTTGTCAACGCCTGGAGGAAGGCTCGGGAGTCCTCGTGGCCGCGCCAACGGGGGCAGGCAAGACCGTCGTCGGGGAGTTTGCCGTCCACCTGGCCCACCAACATGGCACCAAGTGTTTCTACACCACACCCATCAAGGCGTTATCCAATCAGAAGTTCCACGATCTGGGCCAGGTCTACGGTTCAGACAATGTGGGCTTGCTGACTGGTGACCAGGTCGTCAACTCGGAGGCCGACATCGCGGTGATGACCACCGAGGTCCTGCGCAACATGATCTACGCCGGTTCCCCCACCTTGCGCGGGCTGGAGTTCGTCGTCATGGACGAGGTCCACTACCTCTCCGACCCCTTCCGCGGGCCGGTCTGGGAGGAGGTCATCCTCGGCCTGGACCCGGGTGTGACGATCGTCGCCCTGTCTGCAACAGTGAGCAATGTCGAGGAGTTCGGCGCCTGGTTGATGAAAGTACGAGGGGATGTCGCCACCGTGGTCTCCGAGCGCCGCCCCGTGCCGTTGTATCAACATGTCTTTGCGGGCAAGAGACTGGTGGACCTGTTCGAGGGGATCGAGCCCACGGCAGGCGGCGACCTGACTGCCAAGGTGAATCCGGAACTGGCCCGGATGGCCACGACCGAGACGAAGGTCATGCGCGATGACTCCCGCCGGTTGCGAGGCAAGACCGGACGCGGCAAGAAAGGTAGCCAGGCACAGCTGGGCGGCGCCCACGGACGCTGGGCCGAGCGATCCCATCTCGTGCCCAGGCGGGGCAGCGTGGTGATGGAACTGGACCGCCTCGACATGTTGCCCGCGATCTATTTCATCTTTTCCCGTCAGGGATGCGACCAGGCCGTGTCGCGACTGGTGGACGACGGTGTCTGGCTGACCCGGGCTTCCGAACAGGCCGAACTGCAAGACATCGCGGACCGCCATGTCGGGGGACTCTCCCTGGATGATCTGGATGCCCTGCGGTACGGCTCCTGGCTGGAGGCCTTCACCCGGGGAATCGCCGCCCACCATGCCGGGTTGTTGCCCATGTTCAAGATGGCGGTCGAGGAGGCATTCTCTTTAGGCCTGGTGAAAGTGGTGTTCGCCACCGAAACCCTGGCTTTAGGCATCAACATGCCGGCGCGTACTGTCGTCCTCGACAAGCTGGTGAAATACAACGGTAGTAGCCACGCTGATATTACGGCGGGGGAGTACACCCAGTTGACCGGCCGCGCGGGACGCCGGGGGATCGACGTGGAGGGCCACGCCGTCGTCACTTGGCAGGCCGGGCTGGATCCGCGTGGACTGGCGGGCCTGGCCTCGCGACGTACGTATCCGTTACGCTCAGCGTTCACGCCCACGTACAACATGTCCGTCAACCTGATCGGGTCGATGGGACTGGCCAAGGCCACACAGATCCTCCAGGACAGCTTCGCCCAATTCCACTCTGAATTCGCCGGTGGCAAGCCCCGTTCCCAGACACTGGTGGCCAAGTTCGAGTCCATTTGCCTGGTCCTGGAGTCCCTGGGGTACGTGGAGCCAGAGGTCTCGGACCCTGGGACGCCCTCACCGAGGACTGACCAAACCAGCGAAACCAGCGAGACGAGCAAAACCAGCGAGACCAGCGAGACGAGCGAAACCAGTGGGCCGAGCGAAACCAGTGGGAAGAGCGGGGCGACTGGGACGAGCGGGACCGGCGGGAAAACCGGGACCGGTGGGACCGGCAGGGCAACTGGTCTTTTGCGCCTAACCGACGCCGGCCGGATGCTCTCCAGGCTGTACGGCGTCCACGACCTGCTGATCGCCGAAGCCATCCAGGCGGGTATTTTCGCCCCCCTGACCGTCCCGGCTCTGGCGGCCACCTTGTCCACCCTGGTGTACGAGACCCGGATAGCAGACCGCCGCGTCATCCCGCGTATGCCCGACCGCAGCTCCGCGCAGGCAGCCGAAGCCCTGCGCAAGACCTGGCGTCACCTGTGCTTGGTCGAGCGCGACCACCGCCTGGAGTCCTCGCCGCCCCTGGATTACGGATTCGCCCAGTCCGCGTACTCATGGGCCTCGGGAGCGAGCCTAGGAGAGATCGTCGACCTGACCGGCCTGGCGGCCGGTGATTTCGTGCGCTGGGTCCGCCAGTGCGTGGACTGCGCGGGCCAGATCGCCGACGCCACCCGGGGCACACCGCTGGCCAAGACCTGCCACGACCTGGTCCGTGCCATGCGCCGCGGAGTGGTCGACGTCGACATGGACGAGGAGTGAACCGGCGACGTTTCGGATGAAAACGAGCCGGGGACGGTCGATCCGGGGTACGGATGCTGGCGCACAGTGTTTCGCCAGGAACACTAGAGTGACCCTATGTCTATCGCAATCCGAGTCATTCCCTGTCTGGACGTGGACGCCGGCCGGGTGGTCAAGGGCGTCAACTTCCGTCATCTGAAGGATGCTGGCGATCCAGTCGAATTGGGCCACGCCTACTACGAGCAGGGTGCCGACGAACTGACCTTCCTGGACATCTCGGCGTCTGTCGAAGACAGGGCCACCACCTTGCAGGTTGTCACCGCAACCGCGGAGACGGTGTTCATCCCCCTGACGGTCGGCGGCGGGGTACGCTCAGCCAACGATGTCGACGCTCTCCTGCGAGCCGGAGCCGACAAGG
>Ga0123354_10007575_pt1 | contig 16368 bp, 15 predicted proteins | sample TergutLab28metaG_2_FD_97872 | JGI IMG/M metagenome (GOLD analysis project Ga0123354, IMG submission 97872) | Labiotermes labralis P4 segment gut microbial communities from Petit-Saut dam, French Guiana - Lab288 P4 | ecosystem: Host-associated > Arthropoda: Insects > Digestive system > Gut ...
TATTATTATTATTATTATTATTATACGTTTGAGAAACATAATAATTATATAAGTTTACTGATTACTTTAATAGTGTGCCGCGACAGACCATCAAATGCAGAGACGAGGCTACGGAAACGCAGAGACGAGGCTACTTGCTGAAGAATGTAAGAATAAGATGATCCATGAAAGGAAGGAAGTCCTTGACCACATCTGTTTCTATGATTAATCCACTTTGCATCCACTGTGGGAACACTGAATAAAATAAAGGGCGTTTGTAGCGACTCTTCAATAGGTACAGTCTTTATTGAAATTAAGCTACACTTCAGACATATATATGCCAGTATTTTAGAATTTTCTAAAACTTCGAACTGCTCATAACACGGTTTCTCACGACGACAAATTGTGCAAACACACCGATGCCCTATTTTTAAAATTTGCATGCTGCTTTGCTGAGTGCTAAGTTGCTCTGGTCTGTAAGGTCCTTTCGGCAACTGAATCTGCAGACAACTCTGGGACTTGGGCATACAGTCCTTATTTCCCTACGCAATGTACCTTTATTAGTGGCGTCTGGTTGAAAATTATTAGGCGACACACTAAAAGAAATATACTAAAATGCATGTCGTTACGTAAACAGATGAACTCCTCCTGTATATACTGATCCATGTTGGTAACCTGAAGTATGTGGCGTGTCTTAACTGAAGTTCGGCTGTTATCAGCCCACGTCTGATATCGACCAGGAGGGACGCCAAATTTACTTTTCTACATATCATAAAAAAACTGCGCCCCCTGCGTGCAGTATGAATTGTAAAATTAAGTAATTTTGCACTGCTACCAGGCACCTTAATGCTTAAGAGCAACCTTTCTTTTGATCTGTGCTCTTTTGGGATATTACGTAGGGCGTAGTGGTAATTCCTTGCCGACCTGTCGGGACAACGTATGGGCGGGTCGATAGATGTCCCTAAAGGTTGGCAGGGAATTACCATCATATGCTGCGTAATATCCCAGAAGAGTGTAGATCTCATCTACTTCGAGGTGGAGACCTGCAATCACGCAAGCATTGCTAGTCAATTCCAAACCGCTGTTTCAGTCCCTGTGTGTCGTGTATTGGTAGGAAGAACAACATTATGTCGTGTCCACTGACCGCTGTCGGTGGACAGAATGCACGATTCGAGGACGTCATCGTCGCCGGATGCTTTGCAAGAAACACTCTCCTTCGCTTTCTAACCCTACCAGTTTCAGTATTCTGATGCGGGTTGGTCGTCACTTGGGCGAAACTTACTGAAAGGAACCAGAAACCTTCTTTCTAAGGTTGAAATCCGAAGTGAAGGTTTATCGGGGGAGGAGGTAAGCAAATGCGTATAGAGAGAGGAAATTTTATATTTAAGTATTCACAGAGGGACAATTTTATTTGGCATCAACTTACGAATGTGCAGACGAGTTAACAACAGTCATTTGATGTGTTCATAACATACGCAAAAGGCAATTTCACAGAAATGTGCCTTTCCATAAGAAAGTAAACGAAAAATTAAAATAAGCAAATCAGAACTTGTGGAAGATGGAAAAATTAAGTCCGTTGTATTTAAAAAATGAGGTGCTGACAGACTGTTTGCAATTATGGGAGTAACTTTGATTTACTTTGAATTTAAATGTTTGATTCTTAGTTATTTAATGAGTGTATCTCAGCTGTAGAATTTAGCAAACCTCCGAAGACATGGTAAGTTGATAGCAAGCAATGAATAAGTATGAATTTGGCAGGATGAAATCGTGACCAGCTTCAGGACAGATTACCTCGATTTCCTCTGAAAGAGAAAAGGCACTAAAGCCACTAAGAAGTCTGAATTTTGCAATGTGTTCGTCCGGAATATCCCCCATTACCAGACAATTTATTTAACCCAACAGTTTTTGCTTGTTTAAAAGTGACTGTCACCTCTTAAAGCGAGAATGTAACTTACACTAGATAGAGAAGGTATCTGATAAATGTTGAATTACTCTTTCTTCTCCAGATACTGGAAAATATATTTTTATGTAGAAATAGCTTGTAAACTGAAAAACTTTCTCCCCTGTATTCATTTATTTAACTTTTTCTAATTTCTTGTTTTTATAGAGTTGCTAACCTTATTTGACCCTCGACCATCTGGCGGATGGTCGAGGCATGCATGCAGAGTATAGACGCAGTGATAAGTGACACAGCAAACAGAAGTACTTACAGAGAGCCTCATTGTAGGTGGGCTTTTTCAACCACAAATCCCACAAGAGCCTCCTGAAAGTGAAAATTATCTCTGTTTTTTCGTATGTTTGACTTATTACTGCATAAATACACATGTATTGATTTCCTTGATCCTTGTAACACATATGGCGACAGTGTATGATTGTATGAATGCAAGACTGTATAAATGTAGGTCACCAATAACGATGTGACATGAACATTTTTTTAATAAGTCAGACCTGTATGTAGCTTATGACGTCGACGATCATATTTATATTAATTATAATTAATAATGTTATTATATTTTTTAATTTAGGGAGATCTGTCGAAAAACACGTGATTTATAAAAGTTCGCGAATTTTAATGATATTTCAAAAGTTTTATATTTGAACACGTTTCGATTCCAGGCTGTTTAAAGTCTTATATAAGGTTTTCTTCTTCGTGATAAAATCCTACAGGTTAGTTTAAGGTGTTGTGAGCTTCGTTCTTTTGCTGCGGCACAAAAACGGGCAGCCTGTTATTTTTACGAAAACTGTCTTAAATCCCTAGAATATTTCACCGATAATATTTTTTTCGAAAATCCTGATCATTATAAGGTCCCGGAAAGTCGATCACAAAACTGGGTGTGATAGACCCAAACAATGCAGTTCACTTCCTACTAGAATTCTTAAAGTCGCGGACATCTTCAGGAATAACGCCCTACGAACTGAAATTAAAAATTGTTGTATCGATAATGTTAACAAGAAATTTAAATTCTAGCAGAGAACCGTGCAGTGAAATGCGACTAATAATAATAATAATAATAATACGCAGTACAGTAATAATAATAATAATACAACGAATGTGGAACCTGAAATGTACGATTGTACCAGTAATAATTAGAGCCACTGGAATAGTAACGAGAAGCTTAAACAAAAATTTGGAAACTATACCAGGGAAACACTCGATAGATTCACTAGAAAAGACAGCTATACTTGGAACATCACACATAATACGGAAATTACTGCAATGTGAAGCTTCAAGATTGTGCGGTGGGGATCACCGCTGGTTCAAGAGAAGTATCAGGAAGAAATGCCTGCGAAAAGAATCGTCCATAATAATAATAAGTGGCAGAATACTAATCGCCAAACCTGTAATTACAGAAATATATTTAACTCTATAGAACACAGCCCGTTGTGCTTGTAAACTCACTGAAAGATAGTAGATTTTCGGTTAAACACGACATAAATTTTCCACTCCAAATAGCTATATGTTTTGGTTTGAATAATCCACATCGGGCTAATATACTTAGTTTCGTGTAAAGAATGCTGCTATATGCATGTATCTGCATTTTCTGCTTGAGCCTACTTAAAAGCTTTTAACAACCCTACAATTTTTTTTTCCATAAAAATTTGCATAGAAGGCAGCTGGACAAATATACGGTACTTTCAAAATTCTTCTTCACGACCGTATTGTCTATTGTTTCTCAGTGGGTTTCGTGCTTGTAATTATAATGTTTCTTTTTCACTCTGTTCTAGTTTTGTAATATTGCTTTCATTGGGTGTTATGAGGGTCGATGTGTGTAAGACAAACCGCGAATCTCCCTTACTCCTGCAAGTATTATTCCACGTTTGTTTTGGATCAGATTTTGAATCATCTAGCTATCTGGAATGTTGGTTCGTTTATGTTTCTTACTGTTTGTCTTATTGTTTTGTTCAGTATACATAGCTTAACTGTAAGCTTCCAACTTGGTGTTTTGCGATTAATTTTCAATAATATTTTCTTTTGTCGTATGTTAGTAATTTTTAAGCGGGGGCGGGGGGGGGGGTGGAAGAAGACGAAGAAAGTTACAGGGTCTGATCGGCACAAGAAAAAGATCCCATCTCCTGTCTCTCTCTTTCTGTTTGATCCAATAATCACACTCTTTCTCACCCCTTACCGCCTATTCTTAACCGGTCAACACTCTCTCTTCATTTTCTGGCATTTTGCACCTCTGCACTAACAACCGACCCATTTCTGGTCTTTCTCTTTACCCTGCTGTTCTACTCTTTTTCTTCCACAGCTCCTATCTATTTTATACCACGACCCTGCAACATCCTCCTCCTTTGAGGCTCCTTCTTTTCTTTGCAAACCACAACTCCCCGTCACGTGACACCGCAAAGCCTTTCTACCATGACGATGGAGGCGACAGGTTCCTCCGAAACACCCGTAAATTTCTACCAAATTACACGACAACACATGCCAGAGCGCAGTAACAGTAACACGTGCTTGGCTACGTGTATGTTATTCACAAATCCACTATTGAGTGATTGATTGATTGACTTTGGGTTCGAGCCCTTATGGTCCTGATGAACCTAGGCCTTATAGACAGGCCCTTTGTGCTCCATAATCTAATATCAAATCAGGAGAGCCATGTTCCTTTACGACAATTTCAGATGGCCCCCAGACTTAAAATCTTAATGGCCTCAGGGCCCAAGAAAGGAACCCCGATATACTTTTCTTTTCTCTCAAAATTCCCGGCAAACGACCCCTTCCAGGTTCCCCAACAGGGCCCCTATGAAGAGAGAGGCCCTTTTACAAGGCATTTTACATATATCTCAAAATCCAAGTCTTTAGGGTTCCCCAGTGAAGGAGTCCTCCCTCAAGGTCCCCTTCATGGAATCCCTCGCAGAGATATGCCCCAGCACTACAGCCCTCCTTCATTTGTCTATCACAGTTCCTGGTATATGAGGCGCCACCCCTCCCCCTCCTCCTATACTTGCGTCTTTCGTAATGTACAAAATTATCCACATTGTAATATGCAATGTTATTTGTAATTCAGAATTTATTGACATTGGAGAGGTTACTGCCTTTTTATTCGGTAGGCTACCGGGCCAGGCTTTTATATATCTGCGGGTTTTACAAAAGAGACAAAGGTAAGATTTTGTCTGTCTGGGACTTGAAGGCACACAGAGTAATTACACCTACAGTTCCACTCATTCTTAACCCGGTGATAGATGTAGGAGAGTGGTTAACGTCACGTCCCTATCACTGTCTATCCACTGAACAGGAGTTTAGATGGGCCCAGAGTTGGCGTGGACATTTTAGAAAAAAAAAATTATTATGGTTACCGGTATTAGAACCCCAGACCGTCCAGCCCTTAGCCTAGTAGCTATATCGATACCTCGCGGGATTTAAAATGTATACTTAATACAACGGAATCATAACCTTAAAATTGTTAGTAATTTGAAATATTAAACGACATTTTTGCAGGGAACCCAGCCACGTTTTCGAAAAGCTCTTATGATAAAATTAAGCGTTACTATAAAGAACATTTTATGTAAATAAAGCGATTAGAAGTTTTGTAAGAAATTGAAACGTAACAACTCACCAACCTAAGCGTGGAGCCTGCACTGCTATTCCAAGCCTTTCCAATCAAGTGTGATGCTCTTTGCAGTCAGTCGAAAGACTGATAAAAGATTTTCGTTTGGCAGCCTGTTCCGTTGAGTAAATTTATTTAGCTTCATCAGCGAGAAAGTTTGTCCACAAAATTAAGTGCTAACAAGTCTGTATAAGCTGGAGCCTTCTACTGCGGATTATGATAATTGAGTGCAAGAAGATGGCGGCAAGAGTTATGTTTATCATCTCGCTTGAATTGAGACGCTAAGATCGATCCCTCGGAGTGTAAAAGACGGATCCCTCATTTGTATGCGATGCATCAGTTGGGTTAGCAGATGTACTGAATGATGTGCTGTCCTGATCCATGTCTACAAAGTTGTCTGTAAATGATTGATGGAGCTGTTTATTATAAATCGGCCTGCTCTTACGGTCCGAAAAGTAACAAACATTGTTACTAGAAAACTGTTCATAAAATAGTGATAGTTTCCAGCATAAGGCAAACCAAATATTGTGTAATTCATTTATAACTTTTTATTTTGCTTGCAAGTTGATCTTTCGCTCAGTCACACGCCCACAAATACGTATCTGTCAACGAGACCACGTTACACGGTAAAATTTCTTGTTCTTTTTCAATAATAAAAACTTTTATACCTTGTAGCAGTGACAGACTTCCATCCCAGAGGCCGTGCGGTTTAAAGCTTAGGTATGAAGCCGCTTGGTAGTTGGTGTTGCGGGTTTGAATCTCGCTTAGGGTGTGGATGTGTCTTGACATGTGTTCGTTTTATGTTGTGTAGGTAGCGACCTCTGTGACGAACTAATCCCTCGTTTAGAAGAGTTTTGCCGTGTGTGTTGGTGTGTGTGTGTGTGTGCCTAATATTATGTGATCTAGAAACCTCAAAATTTAGAAGGGCTAGGCCCGAATTGGGTTTTTTTGCGTTACAGAAAAGAAAAGTAGTGACAGACAACGTTGCAGAGCCTTATTTTCAAAAAGCTAGTGGACTTTAAATTCATCGGTTTCACTCTGGGCACGTCAGATTTCGTCAAACAACGCCTTGAACTGTCCACACTTTAGCCTGTGTGGCCTAATAAAATTTTCTACATTGATGACGTCACTCACAATTTGTTTCCATTCCATGCAGTCAAATTTTGGTAGTGGATAGTGCAATAATGTTTTATTGATTTTTTCTGAAGACCCAATTCTTGCACATACATAAACAAGAGAGACAAGATAACCTTTCTGCTTTGGTCACATAAGGCGCGACATCGCTAGCTATGCCCACATGCTTAGATACATCAGACTTCACTCTTCTTAAATTTACGTAACAATAAGTAAATAAAATCCAATTACTTCTCTCTGGCCTTGTGCTGGACGAAATCATATCAGTTCTGCAAACATTTTAAAGTGAGACGTTATGACATGTGCGAACAATCAAATTTGCACAGTTTAAGGATGTTCTCCGTCACACAATCTGTTACACTTGGCGAATAGCACCGAGTTATTTTCCTCAACGTCTGAAATATCAAGCTCCCGCATTTGTATTCGCGTTCGTTTCAAACAGTTATGTCTGTGACAAATCTTTTTCTTTGTCTTTTAAACTATCGCTTTCAGTAACACTCAGTGGCTTGGCATTCAAGTTCTGTATATCAATGTGACTTCAAGAGTTTGTTCTGAATAATATACAGATTTTAGTATTTTTTTGTGGTGTCAGTCTTCCGCCGAGGTGTAATTGAGATCTACTTTGTTTGGGAATTAACGTAGCGTTGAATGGTAGCTTCTTACCGACGTTTCGGTAAAACCTATCTTTCCTTCCTTAAAGGGTCAAGCAGTCCAAGAAGCCCACAAAGAGCTTAGATCTCAATTTTTTTTTTCGAATTCTTCAGAATACTATACTTTTCAAGTGTGAATAATTCAGAATATCGTCACAATATTTAATCTATAGACAGGCTTGCAGTCTGTTTACGAATCACGGTTATGGTGCTAACTTTATTCTAAACAAAACGGTATTTTTCTCAGCAAAAACTTTCTTGATTATACCAACAAAATGCACAGTTTATAACTCATACGTACATTAGATGAACTGCTCCTGCAAATATACTATTTCTCAACACGTTACAGTTTTACCTTTTATATCATATCTATGTTTACGTCAAAACTGATACAGAAAAAAGAAACCGTAGATAGGATCTTAATAATGGCATTTGGTTTTTAAGAAACTGGCAGATTGTTTTTCCTTGAAGATGGTACATAAATACCGAAACATGCACGAAAAATTCATCTAATGTGTGTATTAATTAGAAATTGTACATTTAGTTGGTATAATTATAAAGATGTTTGCTAATACGAAGCATGCACGGAACAAAAAATTAGAAATAAAACAATATCTTTCTTTTCATTTTCTTGAATTTCTTTTTGGTTTATAGAGACGCCAGATTCTGTGCTGTACTCCTGTCAGCCATGGGGATTTGTTTAAGAAGTGAAAGACTTCACACGTAACACACAAGTCTAATAATTACTAAGTTACTGACCGTTTTTGTGTGACTGTTTCTATTTTTTTAATTATACATAAAACGAAGCTGCCAAAGTGCAGGTACATGAGTAGAAGGTGGTGCAGACGACAACAATTCCACAGGAAAGCAGCTCAGAATATTTAATGTGCACATACTGAGACTTTATATACAGCAGACATACAGCATCTTTACAAATATACTTTCAATTGCATTTGTTTTTCTTGTAGTACTCGTTGTTGTGGGCCATGTACATAGTACTGGTGGGATACATAATTGTATTATCGTACGTCAGTCACTAAGAAACATATCTGCTGTGACTGAACACATCTAAACCAAATTGAACTGTTATTTTGAAATGAGCCCATCTACTATACAGTAGATTTTCCTGTTAAAATTAGGCCCTACTCTAGTTTCTGATAGGCCAACTAGTGTACTTATATCCAATAAAATATTATAGACATATAAGGACGGACGGCCCGCGCGTAAAGAAAAGTGTAACTGTAGTAATGCTAATGTTAATATTACAGAAATTGTGTTAAAGAAATACTTTGATTTTGTGGAATTAGTTGTAACATGTAGTTCTTTGACAATGGAGTAACATGAGAGATACCACTGACATGATTTTGAAATATAACAATCGTCACCGAAAAAAAATATACTACACAATGTTTCGAATGCATTGTGTTTCGTCCTCAGGTGAAGCTAAAAACTTAAGAAACAGCTAATAATGATGCACATCTTATACGATTTCAACAACGCTCTAATATTTCACTGAGATTCCAACAAAAGGAATGTTCTATATGAATAATTTTCTAGATAATTAAAATGTGACACTATTATCACAGTCCTGTATTAGTAAATTTGATGTATGTTTGTCCGTGCATCGTTGTATAAGCGTAGAGAATAACACCAACTAGATGCTACTGAATGATTTATTGCACTTATAATCTGCTCAATATGTTTCGGGCACTTATATGCCCATCATCAGGAGCTCGAGACTATACTTGTGTTATTACCACACATGGTGTGTAATGCCTTGGTTGCTGGTTGTCGGCGGTCAGGTGCAGGGCAGCAGGCTATGCGTCCGATGTGAGGGATGTTGTTCGGTCCGGGGTGAGGGGTGTTTTCGGTCCGGGGTGAGGGATATTGTTCGGTCCGGGGTGAGGGATGTTGCTCGACTGCAGTCTCGAGCTGCTGATGATGGGCATATAAGTGCCCGAAAAATGTTGAGCAGATTATAAGTGCAATAAACCATCCAACAACATCTAGTTGGTTTTCTTCTCTACGCCAATATTAGTAAATTAATACTGAAGTGTTTGTGTTTTTCCCTTTTACGTGCCTACTTGTATCTGTGGATTGATAAACAAGCAATTAACAATGCATATGTCGGCTCCAAAGTCCTTGCTTTTTATTTCAGAACAATGTCTGTATATAAAAGAATCGCCACAACACAACATAAATCATAGCGCTGATTGATGAATGTTCGTGTATGTATAATACTGGCTGACAGTGAAAGTGTATAGCCAATCTAACACAACAGTTAAAAGTATATTTTTACTGCTTTTGAATCATTCAATGTTCGAGGATTAAAATTCGTTTTCATTACAAGTATAAAATACTTTCCTCATACAAAATGCACACAGTCCGCTGTCATTATCAAGACAAACCAGTCAACGCTGCTTTTGGAAATAATCGGTGTTTTTTTTGTAAAAATGATGCAAAAGACTGATATGTGGTATGAAAGAATCGAGAGTGTTTAACTGTGAAGTCTGCGGCACAGTTACTGCAGGGGCTTAAACGGTTGACCTACCGGAACAGAATGCAGCAGGAGGAGAAGAAAATGTGTGGTATGTGTGTGTGTGTGTGTGTGTATGTATGTATTATGTATGTATGTATGTACGATGTATGTACTTACATATATACTATGTATGTATCTATGTATGCAAGTATGTATGTAGGTGTGTATGTATGTATGTACCTATGTATGTACGTACGTATGTAGGTGTGTGTGTATGTATGTACGTATTTATGTATATATATATATATTTATGTATGTGTGTATGTATGTGTATGTATATATGTGTGCATGCATGTATGTATGTATGTATGCATGCATGCATGTATGTATGTATATATATATATATATGTGTGTGTGTATTTGTGTGTGTGTTTTAGCTTTACAAAGTCTTTACTGTAATGCTTACACCAGTGAGACAGTACATATTTTTCAACGTATTTAAACAACACAACTCATGAACAAACCGCTACACTCCAAAAGCGTTTCAGTTTCACCTGCCTCCCCGGTGTCAGTTTTTGCTATAGGCTAAATAAATTAGCCCCCCGAAGGTGTCCCTACTTTGACGTAGTTGTGGGGCGTGTGTGGTCAAATGATCCTGAGAGCTAAGCTGGCGGTAGCGTAGATACTGGTAGGGTCTCCCAAGCCGGACAGGTCAAAGGTGATGATCCAGACAAAAAGGGACACCCTGGCCCTCCAGGGTGGGGGTTGGGCGTGGGGGTACGACCCCACTCCGGAGAAGAATTTGCTTTCAGGAAACCTCAGAGATGACTCGGACGGGTTTAACACATAGACGACGACCTGTCTGCAAGAAAAAGGAACTGATTTTTGGCACATGGAATTTTCGAACCTTATTCAAGACCGGAGCACTGCTATCTATGTTCTCTCAGTTAAAAGAATACAGGTTCGCTATAACGGCATTACAGGAAACAAGATGGCAGGGCAGATATAATAGATAAGAAATCACACACACTTTTTTACAGTGGCAAAGAAGAGGGAACCAGAGAATTTGGGGTGGCATTTGTATTTAAAAGTAATGTGAAACGGAATGTACTTGATTGTAAGGCAGTCGATGAGCGGATATGTGTGTTAAGGATTAAAACAAGATCCCAAAATGCAAGTCTCATAATAGTGCATGCTCCCACAGAAGAAAAGGAGGAGTTGGAAAAGAAGGCCTTCTATCAGAAAGTAGAAGAGATATATGATTCACGTCCCTGTAATGATATAAAAATAGTGCTGGGGGACTGGAAAGCCAAAGTGGGAAGAGAAGAACTCTACCAAGGAGTAACTGGTAGGCATAGCATTCATTTAAACACAAACAACAATGGGCAGAGTCTAGTAGACTTTGCAGCAGCAGAAAACATGGTTGTATCCTCAACCTCTTTCCCGTATAGAGAAATTCATAAACAAACATGGAGATCTCCAGTTGGAAAAGCCAATAATGAAATTGACCACATACTAATCTATAAAAGGAAAGCAAGCAGCATGCTAGACGTGAAATCGCAAGCAGCGACTCTGACCACTTTTTAGTTAGAGGGATATATAGATGAAATATAGCATACAGTAAATATGAACCAAATAGAACAACAAGAAGGCTCCATGTAGATGGATTGCGAGGAGCCAGCAGGGTTAGGAAGTTCCAGCAGCAACTGGAAGAAGAATTTGGAAAATTAGAAACTGAAAGGGTAACAGGGGAGAAAAGCCATATAGAGGAAGACTGGAAAAAATTAAAACAGGTAATAATGGAAGCAGCAGAACAAACAATAGGATACCAACCAAAACCAGACAGGAGGGGATGGTTTGGTGATGAATGCCGTAAGGCATTAGAGGAGAAGAATGCAGCATATAAGAAATGGATCGATAGAACAACCAGAGCTAAAAGAATGGAATACGAAAGATTGCGGAAAATAGCCCATAAAATATATAAAAAACACACATGGATAATAGTATAAGGGACATAAAAAAATCAAGAACAAACAAATTAGGAATGCATAAAAGGAGGCTGGATCACTAAAGGCCGGTTCCCAACCACATGCGGACCTTTGCAGAGGCACAAATAATGAGATCCTACGTAAGGAGGAAGAAATAAAGACTAGGTGGAAAAACTACTTTCAAGATCTGTTAACCTCCCCAGCAACAGCAGACCAAAGCAATCCTTTAGAGGCTAGCTATACAAACCAAGCGGACACTGAGGAGGAACTGGAAGAAGAACCTCTAGACATACTGGACATTGAAATGGCAATACAATCCATGAATAACAACAAATCCCCTGGCATAGATAATATCCCCGGGGAGCTTTATAAGAAAGGAGGGGGACTGTTACTTAATAAAATACATAACTTGATTAAGGGAATATGGATGGAAGAGAAGATGTCCATGGACTGGACAAAGAACATTATAGTACCAATATATAAATACAGGAGAGACAAAATGCAATGCAAAAATTACATAGGAATATCATTACTATGCACAGGGTAAAAGATATTAACTACAGTTATTAATAATAGACTTAAAAAAACACTGAAAATATAATTGGAGAATACGAAGCAGGATTTAGAAGAGGAAAATCGACTACAGACCAAATTTTTACAGTTAAAAATTTAATGGAAAAAGCCTGGGAGCATAATGTAGAGATAAACCAAATCTTTGTTGATTTTCAGAAAACATATGACAATAACCGAAGAGACAAACTGTACGCAATAATGGCACACTTTGGAATCCCGAATAAACTGATAAGGCTAAAGAAAGCAACTATGGAAAACTCAACTTACTATGTAAAGATAGGAACAATTATGACAGATGGCTTTAAGGTAGGAACTGGATTAAAACAAGGAGATGTACTGGCACCCAACCTCTTTAATATAGCACTGGAATACGTAATAAGGCAATTGTCGGTACAGACCACATCAACAAAATTTCATAAATCAGTAAAATTAATTGGTTATGCAGACGATATGAACATCATGGATAGAACAAAGAGGGCTATATCAGATGTATATGTTGAACTGAAAGAGAGAGTAAAAGAAATTGAGCTTATCATAAAAGTTGATAAAACAAAAGCAATGGTGCAGAACAGGAGGCTTGGAAAGGGAGGAACATTGACTGTTGAGGATCACAAGATTGACGTGGTCAGGAGATTTAAATTTCTAGGGACAGTAATAACTGACAACAATGATGAAACGGAAGAAATCCGAGTTAAGATCCTGGGAGCTAATAAAGCCTACAGCTCCCTGCAAACTCTATTTCTATCTAAACAAATCCATCGAAACAACAAAATAAGATTGTACAAAACATTAATTAAGCCAATATTATGCTATGGAAGTGTGACCTGGACACTAACACAAACAGCAGAGCAGATGCTAAACACGTTTGAAAGGAAAATATTGCGAAGAATATACGGCCCAACACAAGAGGGGGGACGCTGGCGTCCCAGATGGAACAGAGAACTGTACAGTTTATACAACGAGGACATTAAAAACAGAAGATTAGGATGGGCGGGTCACGTAATAAGAGTGGAAGAAGAAAGGATTCCAAAAAAAGGTTTTAAACGAAAACTGCTGCAGCACAAGACCAGTGGGAAGACCAAGAAACATATGGGCGGATGTAGTCCAGAGGGATGCATTACAGCTGCTGGGGTCAAGAGGATAGAGGAGAAGAACTGAAAATAGGGATGAATGGAGGCGTCTTATGAGGGAGGTCAAGGCCCGGAAGGGGCTGTAGCGCCATGTATGGAATAGAACGGAAATAAACTAGGTAAAAGGTAAAGTGATCCCTTTACAGACCAGGTGTGGCCCAGAGGGTGGGTACAGGTATAGCTCTACTCTTCCATGACCGCGGCACTAGAAGGGGGTGAGTGGTCAGCAGCACGCCCCGGCCGCACTTTACGCCCGGGAAAGACCCGGTACCCATTTTATGGGAGGCTGGGTGCGCCCCAGGGCCGGTCTGGACGGGCGGAAAATCTCGTCCCCACCGGGATTCGACCCCGGACCGTCCAGCCCGTAGCTCAGTCGCTATACCGACTGAACTACGAATTTCTTCCTTGTAGAACGCGATGGTCTCCGCAACGAAGTAGCAGTCTAACAACATACATCCTGTGCAAGTCGAATTGGGCTCTCGCTGCTCGGAATTTGGAAGTTTCGTCATCACCCATTTGAAAACTATTGTTTCGAAACTTCGTGATTTGTTCTGACGAATCGGGATGAGACAATATGGCTGCCGAGCCAACCAACCCCACTATCATGTTATTGAGCACATTATCCCCAGTTCTGTTAAGCTCTGTCTTTAGTTCAGAGAGGTTCATTCGTGTAGTGTTTTATGGAATGCGATTCTCCTTAGATTGTTCCATGTATTTTTTGCGTCTAAAAATTTGCATCTTATTACAAAACTCTCGTGAGTTTTTATTTTTTTGGTGTTATGTGTTTATTACCAGTATTTAATTAGTTCCTGGACATAGACATTCTATATTGAGAATTAATTTTACTGTTCGTGATTCCGTTGTTCATGAGCGTTTTATCGGTCCCAGTAGAACACGAACATCGAAATCCTACTGTATAAGTAGAGTAGAGCAACTTACAGCTGGCTGCAGCAGGAAGTGATCTTGCGCAGAAATTCCTGACATACTAAAAATATCGTTTTTAGGCGCGTTCACAAAATTGCGAAGAGCTACAATTAGCTGCGTCATGTCTGTCCGCTTGAAATAAGTCGGCACCCCCTGGAAAGATTTTCATGAAATTTGAGTGCTTTTTGAAAATCTGTAGAGAAAATTCAAGTTTTACTAAAATCGGTACTTTACATGAACACCAATATACATTTTTTACTATATCTCGCACAATTCTTCTTAGAATGAAAAATGTTTCAGACAAGAGTTGCAAAGAAACCCGAAATACTCATTTTAAGAATTTCTCTTTTAAAAAACTCCGAAATACTCATTTTAAGAATTTCTTTTTTAAAGAAACCCGAAATAAATATTTTAAGAATTTCTTTTTTAGAAAAACCCGAAATACTCATTTTAAGAATTTATTTTTTAAAGAACCCCAAAATATTCATTTTAAAAATTTCCTTTTTAAAGAAACCCGAAATACTCATTTTAAGAATTTATTTTTTAAAGAACCCCAAAATACTCATTTTAAGAATTTCCTTTTTAAAGAAACCCGAAATACTCATTTTAAGAATTTATTTTTTAAAGAACCCCAAAATACTCATTTTAAGAATTTCCTTTTTAAAGAAACCTGAAATACTCATTTTAAGAATTTCTTTTTTCGAAAAACTTGCCAGTTGTAAGCTAATGTGGAAAAATAATGTAGAGTGAGGCAGGCCTCAGATAACAATATGGTGCATACGCATTGCATGCTGGATACAAATACACACACACACCACACACACACACACACACACCAGTTGTCTAATATTCATTGCTTTTCCACTGCTACGATGGTTGCATGAACGAGCCTCAATGTTACGTTATACTACATTGCCTGCCTTGTTGTACATTAGTAATATTTCATATGAACTATAGCATGCTATTGGACGCATACTTTCATCTTTATTGGCGTCTCCCTTAATAATGAACCTTCATAAGTGTTTACCATGTTACAGTGTTTTAATGTGTACCTACACCTTGTGTGGTAAAATGTTGCCTATATTGGCTTACGAGAAATTTCGTAACACGAGACAGGAGTAAACAGCGTACTAACTAGCTTCATTATATTATTCTGTAGCAGATACCATTACAGTGACGTAAAGGAGGATGAGTGTACAGTGCGTGGAGAAATGAACACTTAGTACGAAAATTTATTCTGAGTTTGAAGTGAAGTGGCAGTAGGGATATTTGTTTTTGATATAGTAAAATTTGCGACACACGGTCCCAATGGCCGCGCGGCCTAAGGCGTAGGTCTGTGGACGTTCGTCTGTTGAGATTGTGGGTTCGAATCCCGCCGGGGGCACGAATGTCTCTCTGGTGTGAGTGTTGTGTGTTTTCAGGTAAAGGTCTCTGTGACGAGCTGATCACTCGTCCAGGGGAGTCCTACCGGCCGTGATGCGTCGTTGAGTGTGATATAGAAACCTCGTGAATGAGGAGGTCCTGGCCCACTGGGGGCTGTCGTGCCAAAAATAATTCAAAGTCACCTACATAAAGCAATGTATCTCTGATATATACTGTATTTGTCCATTGTTGGTAAGTACACCGAAGTTCTTCTTAGTGGGTGTTACAACCTTCGGTGACGCATTGGCCACCTCAATGCTGTCGCGAAGATAATAATAATAATAATAATAATTACTGCATTTGAGTTGTCACCCGGTGGCAGTGGTTATTTACACGTACACAAAACACGAAATCGGTTACTACTAAATTTAAGTCGGGAGGGCTACATGAGAAGCATGTAGTGGCAACTTGGATTCTTGAGAACCAACTCAGCATTTGCTTTTAGGCACAGGGAAACCAAAAAAAACCCTGTGTCAAAATGGCCGGTCGCAGGACCTTCCGAATACTGACTTCTAGCCAGCAGTCCGGCATCTAAAGTAA
>Ga0123354_10007576_pt1 | contig 16368 bp, 14 predicted proteins | sample TergutLab28metaG_2_FD_97872 | JGI IMG/M metagenome (GOLD analysis project Ga0123354, IMG submission 97872) | Labiotermes labralis P4 segment gut microbial communities from Petit-Saut dam, French Guiana - Lab288 P4 | ecosystem: Host-associated > Arthropoda: Insects > Digestive system > Gut ...
CGCCAGGTACTAATCAATACCGGCAGAACTGATTAAAGCAGGGGGTAGAACAATTTGCTTGGAGATTCATAAACTTATTACTTCTATTTGGAAGAAGGAGAAACTGCCTGAAGAGTGGTAGGAGTCGATCATAGTACCTATTCATAAGAAGGGGGGATAGAACAGACTGTAATTATTATACAGGCTTATCACTTTTGCCAACCACTAACAAATTTTTATCCAACATCCTGCTCTCAAGGTTAATTCCATATGCGAAGAAAAATTATCGGGGATCATCAATGTGGCTTTCGACGCAACAGGTCGGCTATTGATCATATATTTTGCATTCGCCAAATACTTGAGAAAAAATGGGAATACAATGAAGAAGTCCATCAGGTCTTTATAGACTTCAAGAAAGCTTATGATTCAGTTAGGAGGGGGGTTTTATATACGATTCTCATTGAGTTTGGTATCCCTAAGAATATTTTAAGGTTAATAAAGATGAGTCTGACTGAAACATATAGCAGAGTCCGGGTAGGCAAGAATGTATCTGACAGGTTGCCTATTAGGAATGATTTGAAACAAGGAGACGCTCTATCACCAATGTTTTTTTTAACTTTGCTTTAGAGTACGCCATTAGGAGGGTTCAGGTAAACCAGGATGGCTTCAAACTAAATGGTACACATCAGCTTTTGGCTTATGCCGATGATATTAATATACCGGGAGGAAGCATACATACTCTGAAGGAAAATGCAGAATCTTTAGTAGCCGCTACTAGGGAGATTGGACTGGAAGTAAGTGCTGATAAAACTAAGTACATGGTCATGTCTCGAGATCAGAATGCAGGACGAATTCAGAGTGCAATGATTGATAATAGTACCTTCGAGAGTGTCGAAAAGTTTAAATATTTGGAAACAACTTTAACAAATCAAAATTCTATTCCGGAAGAAATAAAGAGCAGATTGAGGTCAGGAAATGCTTTCTATCATTCGGTGCAGAACCTTTTGTCTTCCAGGTTGATATCCAAAAATTTAGAGATCAAGATATACAGAACTGTAATTTTGCTTGTTGTTATGTATGGGTTTGAAACTTGGTCCTTGGCATTTCGGGAGGAAAGGAAGCTGAGGGTGTTGAGAAAATGTTGTTGAGGAGAATATTTGGACCTAGGAGTGACGAGGTAACGGGGGAATGGTGGAGGAGACTGCATAACGAGGAGCTAAATGATTTGTACTCCTCAACCAATACTGTGCGAGTGATAAAATCGAGAAGAATGAGATGGGCTGGGCATGTGGCGCGTATGGGTGAGGAGAGGGGGTGTATAGAGTCTTGGCGGGGAAACCGGAGGGAAGGAGACCAGTGGGGAGACCTAGGCGTAGATGGGTGTATAATATTAGGATGGATCTCCAGGAGGTTGGGTGTGGGTATATGGACTGGATTGGGCTGGCCCAGGATAGAGACAGTTGGCGGACGCTTGTGAGTGGGGTACTGAACCTTCGGGTTCCGTGAAATGCGGGGAATTTCTTGACTAGCTGCAAACCACTGAGCTTCTCAAGAAGGACTCTGCACCACAGAGTAAGTAAGTAAGGTCTCTGGTAAGAGAACTTATTCAGATATCCTGAATTCTATTAATGTTGATTCTATAAACAAAACTTCATAGTCGCGTATACTTGTATTGTTGAAACTCCACAAATACACTGCCCCTCTTTTATCGTTTCCCCGAGCATGGCACCTGTCACGAGATGTCCCGGCGAATGCAGGCTTTCCATGCGATAAATCTGAAGTGCTCGGGGACACGATTAAAGACACCCCAAGCGACTGTAACTACTGAGAAAGAAAGAGATAAAAAGTGGGAAAGCCAAACTTCTTTATATACATAAACCCAGACCAGAAAGGCCAATGCCCCTAAGCAAAATATTTAGGTTTCACATATAACCTACATGTTTCCTGCGGAAAAGCTGCATATTAACCGTCATGAAAGTTCGGTCAAGGATTTTAAAGTAGTCAAAGCAATACACAGTATCACGTACCTAAACGAGGCGGTATCCACATCGATACAGGATCTTCCCACACCTTCATCGCCAGAACAATATACGGCGACGGTAATTCTCAATACTCCTTCATCAACTCGGACAAATACAGCACCACACACACACACATGCACGCGCGCGCGCGCGCATACACATGAGTACCGTCAGGCGCAAGATATAGCACCAAGTCGTCCAAACTCTATCAATTAGAAACCTTTCAATTTCTCACTGAATCAACATTAAAGTATTCGAACAGTTCGCATTAGCGTATAGGATGAATTCTCGCACTACGGTCAGGCGCGAACTGGTCGCGTGCAACCTGCATTACAAACGCGGGAGCCACAACCGTCCGCCATTATTCACGCTCGACACTTGACAAAACAATAATAAAAATTATCCCTCCGTGGCTATCTGCTCCTGCTCCCCCCCCCCCTCCCAACGGCATGGGAAACAAACACAATTCTCCTAATTACCCCAAGTTATACGGTCTTCCACACAACATGTCCAGATAATTTACATTACAGATTCGTCCCTGTTAGTTGTGGGTTCGGTTACAGGTCAGAAGGCCGGTTACCTTTACTTTGAAAGTCTGCATGTATCGCATACGAGGAGGTAACTCCTTACGCTTAGAAAGTTTACTGGAAGCATGAGCTTGAAGGAATTAAACTAGAGGCTAGCCAGTCTTTTACACGCGAGAAGCAAAATAGTACAGTGACTGCAAGACAAACCTGTCAGCATTTGGTCTTCACACTATCAAGATGTGAATTCTAGTGGGCGTTACGATGTGTTGCTGCTTTATTTTATTAGTTACTGTCTGGAAAACAAAGCAACAAGAGAGGCAGTGTATTATAACGTGACACTGCGGCGTGTTTGCGTAACCACTGTTGCCGTAGAAAAGCAATAATTATTAAATATTACGAGCGTCCGTATTCCTTCCTTAACAATCCGTCGTGCAAACCGTATGCGCTGCATTATGCTGTCATCTGTGGCCTGTCTGGCTATACTATCTTTTGCCATATGTTCTCACACACGGCACAAAAAAAAATATGTGTTTTCATTTTCTCTACAACTTCTGTCCGAAATATTACTCAGCCTAAGAATAAGTCGGCGAGGTGTATACAGCTCTTCACGTAAAGTGCCAATTATTCTTGACTGATTTTAAAGAAACTTGAATTTTCCCGACGAATTTTCGAAAAATACTCGAATACTAAATTTCACGAAAATCCGTCCAGTGGGAGTCGAGTTGTTTCATGCGGAGGGACAGTAAGACATGACGAAACTTAAGAGTCGCTTTCCGCAAATTTGCGAGCCCGCCCAATAACTAAGTGCATGGGTAAGAACATGGATTTGCAGGCCACAAATATATGGTACATCAATCCCTCTCTTTCGAGCATCAGCGAAAGATCTCTTTTGACCTACAGAACTCATATGAAAGTGAGCAACGAAAATTCTTAAAAGCTGCTCGCAATGTGTGACTTGAAAATAACAAAACGAGACACTGTAATAAAAATGTCAAATCAGACAAAATCGAAGTCAAAATCAGCATTAAAGTACCTTATAAATGTCAACAGTTTTAGACCTCTCAAAACTTACTCCTGCTACTATCAAGCACGATGAACTGTTCCACAGCACAAGTACTTTCATCACTGCTACTTGTTCTTAAATCGTTAACAAAAGGGATTTCCGAAACGCGTGTTGTTGTTAAACTGTATTCCATAATTCTCAAAAACCCATCAGAATTCCACGTACAACTTTTTTGTCACGTTGCCAAAACCTGGTTTGAAGAGGAAAACTTCATACATCTCTGTTTTGTTCTGGTTTATTACCAACAGTATCATGTTCACAAAAACACGTCCCTTTAAAACTAAATGGAAAATAAGAAACATTATTAGAAATTATCATTGTAAACCAGACACTAAATGTACCTGGTGTAGTGGATACTGCAAGCTTTGCAGCTATGCAGGAAATTATATATACTATTGTGCTTGGATTCTGGTGACACTTTGAAATCCGTGATCCTTCAGTATTTATTAAGTAAAAAAATCGATTCCCTTTTGTTATTGCTGAAGCAGTCATCACGTTTAATATTACAAAGAACTTTATAACTTTCACAAAAGTCTAGAAACGTCTCTGTTTCATTACTGCTCTATTTTGGCACTCATAATACGATAAAAAGTAATATATTACTTAAGCCGAATTAACAGCACGAAACTCGGTGTAAAAAATAGTAGCAAACGCAGACAAGGCATAATGCGAGCGTTAATACAGCGATACGAGGCGAGTCAAGTTAGTCACGTGACGAGCAAGTGGACGCTGGAGGAGTCGGATCTTCAAATTAACTTTCCACTTGAATGCCAGTCTCAAGTTCAGTAGAAATGTTATTTACACTATGAATGTGATGGCTGCAAGCGCTTCACACCAGAAATCTTTCTCAATATAAACAGACGAACTTATTTTGAAAAGCACTATATCCTCTTTGGTAAGAAGTGAGTTATCTATGAGAAAACGTGCACGATATGGACTTCGAGACGTAGGCACAACTATCACAGCCAAAGGTCGGTTAGTTCTCCTTTTCTTGTTATACACACATATTTGTCCCTCAGCCGAAACTCAACTCTTGACATAGTGGGCGCAAGTATTTTTGTAAACGAGCTCTTCGATAAGCCTTTATCACCAGCTATTATCTATTATTATTTCATACTTCCATCTTCAGTCTTCTGGAAGTGAGCGTCCAACAGAGAACTGCGCGTCACATAAGAGCATTGTTTTATCTGACAACTGTCGCTGTCACTTCTCGGCTCAAGTCCGACGTGCAATGAACAACGTATTCGTTACCTGTTACACGCATCTGCGAGCCATGACAAATATTTCGAGCGCCTTTTTTTTTTTAAGTACGGTAACAACCTACAACAAACATTACAGTGTAAAACTTATGCACACAGACCGCCCGTCACCTTGAGATCTGTTTTGGGATTCCATCCGTTATTTGTTTCGAAAAAGTGGCTTTCGCAAAAGAAAATTATTTCTGGGAAATATTACAGGAGATTCATTCACTTACTTGGTTAACCATCCACTTACAATTCGGCGGCCACAATATGCACGAAAACACAGTCCCAAGTCTGTTCTGCGATTTGTACCACATTCCAGCGGCCCGTCGCAAATATTTACCATTACGTGTCTGAGAAATAAATAATTGTATAAGAAATACACTGTCGCGTATGTCGTATACATGTGACGCGTGGTATTTTACTCTTAGTGCAGAACATAGGCTTAATTGAAAAATAACGGAAAAATAAAGTGTCGATGAAACATCGGCAAAGGGGGGTGGGTAACGTAGCCTAGGTGTGAAATTTATTAACTATAATATAACAAATGTTTCAGTCAAATCACCACAACATACTGTATATCCATCAAGGACACGGCCACATGTTTCGGGTATAAAAGGACAGCCATCATCAGGTCTGAACTACGAGACACAAAAAGGGGGTTAATTACAACTTTAATTAGGTTAGAAATATCAATTACAATAAAAATGTACATACACTGCAAAAATATATAAGGATATAAAAGGTACAGAATGTCTGTAGATATAGTTTGAAAGTATCAAACAGTAAAAATATTGAATACAATAGGGCAACAGTATATAAAATATTGTTTTCAGAAGCACCGTGTAAATGTTGGTATCGTATCATCGATGTTGTGGAAAAGTGCGTGTGAAATGTTGTTTGCTTCAATTCGTACTACAATTATCCGACGTTGTGCTTTTGTTGTTAGGTTTGACGGTGATAACGGGATTATTTACTTATTTAACACTGTTCAGACTTTCGTATACATAGTATAAAAACATGTCACTTTTTCAGTTCCGAGTACAGGTCTGATTAGCTTCGTATTTGAATGCAATATAAACAAGATCCTTCTAAAAACAATATTCTACATTCTACTGTCTATATTGTACCCAAAACAATATATTCTATTGTCTACAACATACTACTTAATTCAATACTTTAGTGTTTTATACCTTCAAACTATACTCTGCACAAACTCTACAGCTTCTATATACTTACACATTTTTTTTACAGTATACGAGTAATTTTATTGTAAAGGCCGAGATCTCTAGCCTAATTACAATTGTAACTAACCCCCTTTTTGTGTCCCGCAGTTGTCCTCATAACGGCTATCCTTTTACAGCCGAAACATGTAGCCCTGTCCTTTCTGAAGATAAGATGTGTTGACTGAAACATATGTTGTATTTAATGAAGCAAGTGGGATGTGCTACCTTAAGATATGCATCGTGATAGATACCAATCATTACTAGATAAGCCACAACAGGCTATAAGGTCTTAACTCCATCTGAGGTCCACGATCTGGCGCGGCTACATTCCTGTTGGAAACGACATCCTGCAACGGCTATGCACAAACAACCTGATTTTAAAATAGCACGTATTGCTTTCATCACTGATCCGAACGAGGGCAGCACCGCCCTTGCGCCATTAGAATTCATCTCGTTTCTGTAACGCCTCCTGATACACCAGTCCTTCACGACCCTTGCGAGAATAAATCAAGGGGTGTATGGTCTGGTGAACAGTATGGACGAATATTCGGACTTCCATGGCCAACTCAACAACTTCCAGAGCGCCGATTCAACAAGTCGACGGAACGGAGGAGCGCTGTCATGTCGCAGTCACGAGTTTAAGCCGAAAGTAACGTCTTCAAAACAAGTGGCAGCTCATCCTGCTGGAAATGCAGGTAAAAACACTACTGGACTGAGGTAATTTCAGATTTACACAATTTTTAAGTACTAAATTGAAATAACGGAAGACTACTGCGAGCCGATAACACAGGCGAAGTGGCGGCCACGCTGAGGCCGATCCGGTTTCAGTGTGTGTACTTGTACTTCAACTGGACCCCTTTGTATTTACACATATATCTGGCAATACGTACATTCAATCCCCACTTGCGCAAAATTCGACTTCCGCCGGACTTCCCAGAACGTAACTGTCGTTAAGTCGAGGAGTATCTGTATTTGCCGTTAGACGTCCCTCAATAATGACGACTCAATCAGCTGCTTGTCGATATGACCACCCGTTCATTGAAAACCAAGGTTAGAACATTTCTTGCAAATGAATGGTGTAGGTTACTAGGGAGGGCACATGGATTTTACGGCAGTGTGATAAAACGCAAGTTATTCCGCAAGCCGACGCTGTCCCACAATCCAGCAACAAAAATCCACTCAAGCTGCGTAATCTTCGCGTCGGAGACGTTGTGCACATAAGCAATGAGAAGTTCGTCATACCTGCACCGGTAAACTCGGCGAACACCCACTCCCGGAATGCTCTGGACCCATCTCATCAATTATTCTTGCTCACGAGCGCTACGTCATAATCCACGCTCCCTGCTACTGGTGGTAGTCAAGGACCCCTCCGCCTAGTCACAAAGTTACGTGCGCTACTGAATAACTCTCGTGTCGGCGCCAGATGGGAAACCCTCCACCTACATTCTTCAACCGCTGCCCGTGCATTCGCATAAGAACATCCGTAAAGAAAAATGAAGACGTACTCTTCATTTGTGCACTCAGTATTTACTGACGCTCACAACCCAATGGACAACTATCGTTTCTGTGCCTAAGCACAAAACTGCCAACTGATAACCACGGAAATGCTACGATGTAATGGGGCGACCTGTATACTCTGGTCTCCCGCCATGCTAAAGTATCGCATCTAACAGCCTGTGTGTATATGCCAAAGCTTCTATGACTTTTGCACTAACTATAAATGTGCACACCCCTTCATAGTATTATGAACCATGGTCTCAAAAACGGTGAAACCAAAAAGGGAAGCAAAATGCCTAAATGCCTAGAAGCCGTATTTCTTTAAACAATCGGTGCAACAAACAAGAACTATAAAACTTACAGCTTTACATTGGACAGGCTGTAAAAATGTCCACGTCGTTGGAAACCTGTGCTAGATATAAAAAGAGTTCGCCAGCATTTAAGTTGAAAATAGGCAGAAAACATCAAATAGAATTCTCGAGATAAGAGAACCAGATTAATCTAAAAACAATTTCCTGGCAGAAGAAGAAAATAAGAAGGATCAGAATTAGGAGGAGGAGGAGGAGGAGGAGGAGGAGAGGGAGGAAGAGTATGAGAAGGCGGAGGAGGAGAAGGCTGAGAAGAAGGCGGAGTATGAGGACGAGGAGGAGAAGAAGGCGGAGGAGGAGAAGAAGATGGGCAAGAAACCTCCTACACTGTAATTTCTGGAAACAAAATGTTCCAGACTTAAAATTAAGTGATATGGATGAACTTGAAAACTGAAATGGAAGAAGCTGAGACGCAGCCGACTACAACGCATTAGAAGAAATGGAAATCGAAACCTTTCTTACAGCATATCTCCATGACCTAGAACGGTCAGTAAAAAATCTATCGCTGCAGTTCACCAAGGTCGAGTACAACGCAGCATCAGCGACTTGGAGATCCGTTGTCAGTGCATAAGTTACTTAAACCAACCACTTCCAGTAGGTTTTTTCCCACACGCACACATCGCTTTCTATACCTTACTGTTCCTGTGAGTTTACCAGATCAATCTTCTTCAAAGCTGAAGCTCGCGAAAAATTGATATCGCTCCATGTTAGGTGAAAGTAAACAGACCGCCTTCATGATTCCGTCAACAGAGAGCGACTTAATATTTTAGACGCATTTCCGCCCAAATGTGTCAGAATTCGCCGACTTAGAAAGTGAGTGGAAGTTCCGTTTCAACCGTATAGCATAACGTATTTCCATTCTACAAGTACCCATTAACTTGGCTTCGTTATCACCGCCAGTGTGGGCACAGTTATTGTCGACTGATCTGCTGAATAACTGTGTTGTCTGTAATAAAACAGCTTTTCAATGCTAGGTGCCAGTTTGCGTAAGTATGCATTGGGCATCCCACAAATCCAACCTCTCATCTGTACCTCAGGGTTACGCGCAGATCCGTACCCTGGGTCACGTGGGAGGTGGTAACAGATGTGGAGGAGACACCTGTAGAGGGTCACTAAGACACACATTGGCTACGGGTTCTGGCCTCCCAAGCCACGGTGGAAGGTATCGTGCTGAAGGCTGCACGGTACTAGTGTAGTAAGAGCAGTTCCGTAAACGACACCCTTGGGAACCAGGCCGAACCCCATTGTATGCAGTAATTCTGAACGCGTGGGGCTCCGTGGACGGTGACAGTACGTATGTTTCCTCTCTGTTTCGTGGGACAGCTCGTTAAGTGGGGACTCTGAGAGAATGAATGAACCACTCGATTTGGAAACGGGGCATCTTTCTCCATAGGGGACCCGTTGGGGGACTATGGAGGGGGGCTCCTATATCGGGGACTTTGAGAGGATAGTAACAGTTTATTTTATCGGGAAACCTTATTTATCGGGGACCCCGCGAGATGTCAAAGAAGGCTCTGCAAACGGACATCTCTCTCCATAGGGGCCCCGTTGGGGAACCTGGAGAGGGACTCGTTTTATCGGGGACTTTGAGAGACAGATGAAGGGGCATTCCGGAAACGGAGCGTCTTTCTCAATGGGAGTTCTGCGAGGGGTACCTGTAAAGAGGGCCGTGAAGGATATGTAAAGGAAAGCTATGAAAACGGTCATCTCTCTCCACAGCGGCCTCGGGGAACCTGGAGGGCGGTTCGTTTACCAAGGACTTCGAGAGACAGCGCTATGTAAACGAAGCCTCTGCGAGGCGAACATGAAAGGAGGGCTTCTTTACTGGGAACTGTGCAAGCTACGTCAGACATGTCAAGGAAGGCTTGGAAAGTGGGCATCACTCTCCTTATGGTAGGCTCCGTGAGGGGAACCTGGAGGGAGGGTTCCTCTACCAAGGACTCTAAGAGATATGAAATGGAAGGCTCTGGAATCCAAACGTTCCTTATAGGGCTCCTTGAACCTAAGGCACTTAGCAAGGTACGGGTCGGCCAATATGTCTATTGGACTAGACCACTGTCCACAATCCAGGGTTGTTACTGACCTTATTGGACATAATACCCGAAGACATCTCCACATAATAGGGCTGATCGACAGTCACTTAGGTACGAGGTGTGGGGCAGAGGACGAAACCTCAGCTCACGTTTTGTGTCTGCGTGAAGCCTTTGCGACACTGACATACCTGTTTAGGTTCATTTTTCTTGGACCCTGAGGATGTTACAAGTCTAAGTCTGGGGATAATCTGGACTTTTATTCAAGGAACAGCGCTCCCATGTCTTGAGTATCAGTTTAAGGGGCACAAAGGGCCTGTCAAAAAGGACTTGGTGCATCGGGACCGATATGGCTCCAACCCATTTACTTTTCTAAGTAGCCTCTAGGATGTGCCGAGTAGGTTAAACGCCAATTTCGTACACTTGTATTCGCGTACAAATATGAAAAGGGCCACAACCTTCCAAACATCCTAAATTGGACCCACTTAAAATTGCGACACGATTTATTCATACAACACCCCTGATGGTTAATCTTCACTAGCATCCACTATTTTCTAGTGGATGCTACCTTACATCGTGACCATACACAAACTATTTTACTAAAATTCAGATTAATAATGACCCTCCATCTGCTACAGGGTCGTCCCAGTATCTTCCATACGTCAAATTTCGTTACCAACATTCCGTACAGCATACTGTGCATTTAAAAAATTCGAGTCACAAGTCCAGTACGTGCACTATCTCCTTGATTTTACTACACAGTACCAAATGGGCTGTTATCATTTTCTCCCTACACAGGAAGTTCAAATGAAAACAGCACCCAGACGCACGGCTAGCTTACGGGACTTGCATTTCCTCAAATACATGTTACGCATGTAACTCTCAGACATGCTTGACACCTGGCGAACAATTTATTAAAGAATGTTTGGTTCTTGTTTAGAAATTGCTGATATTACGCGTTAAGTTTAACGGCAGCTGCACGACTCACGCAGCACGCCAGTCATACCGGCGTGTGTGAGGTACAATTGCATCATCTTAGTCACACAGTCCAGTGTAATCTGTCGTCTTTAACAGGCGTGTGAAGAACAGTGCAATGTACACTTTTTTGTTCGTGAGTATGAAGTACAGTTGACTACAGACGATTTTCATTTGGTAAAACTATATACACAAGAAATCACATGAAAAGTATCAATGGAAATTTAGTATACGGTTTCCGGACGTTAAAATTACATCGAAACCAAGCATGTCTAAAAGTGTGAGAGTAATCAACTGACCTGCCTGTACACATACTATTCTCGAGTCCACTTCGTCGCCTTTCACCAACATATTTTTCTGGCCACTATGTTTTTCAATACTACCTGACGTTCGCAACTTCGTAACAAAATAGAATGAATTTTGCATATTGTTAGTTCACGCATACTGAGATCAAATATTGTGCTCAGGAGTTTACTAACCTCAGTGACAAAGAAGTTTTCTTTCCCTGATGTTGAACAAATCGCCTGGGACATAGCGAGGGCGAAGTCCGAGGTGCAGAAATTCGTATTCCGAACATTGTGTTTTTGAGTCCCGATCATGAAAGCAGCCATACTCAAGGGTTAGAGCAGCGAGACTCACATTCCTCTGGTAGGCGGTTCAAATCCTGCAAATGCTAATATACCTTAAAACACGCGACGATCGTTTCTTTCCCTAGTCACTCTGCCATCCGGTGTTACACTGAATTTTAAATTAATTGTGCAGTTTATATAACGTCACTAAATAAACCGAGAAACACAACACAACACCGAAGATACTGTACACCTATTTATATACACTTGTTATTACTTTCAGGGGCCTGACGGCCAGCCTCTTCGGGCTACAAGTACGTAAACACTTATGTCAAGCAGTGGAGTAAACCATCGATTCAATAGGTGGGGGAGGGGAGAGATGTCCGTTAAACCCCAATGTCCGTTACTTGTGGAAGTGTGTTTAAAAACCAATAAAATACCCGTATATTACAATAAACTGAATGTTCATATGCTTGGCCACTATCGGCAGCACACTATCTCTGAGCCTCCTACGGTCACGCCGCACGAATGTTGCTCTACATATCATTGCATCATAGCTTCGTCTACATTTACTTGTTTCATAGGCTGCGTATGTTCGTTTAGGTCACATTTTGAATAACGTATATTTCTGAACATCTGGTTTGGTTCTTATAATATCAAACATTTCTTGTTTTTTCTCCCCTTACTCCATTTTAATATATATGGCTGCAACATTTACACAAGATTCCAGTCTTTCCATTAACTCTAGCTTTTGTTTTACACGTAACCGCACTCGAGACTTCTTTTCGAATTTCTTGGGCCCCATATTTTAACCCAAAACACCAAAACTTCCCAATATAAAATGAGTAATGAAGATATCCTGCGAATGCGTCTGGTAATAACGGAGACAAAGACTAAACTGACGTTGTGAAGAACGGCAGTTCGCGATTCATCAGTATGCAAAGAAATTTTCTTATTAAAAACTAAGATTTTAAAAACTTCTAAGAAAATTTATGGGAAAAAGTTCAAATTGTTCTCACAACTGGCACGTGTTTACCATGTATTCACCCAAGTGGCCAGGCACTTGCAAAAAATCCCGACCCCAGAATTTGAGCCGTTAAATCCGAGTTCCGCTGAATGGGGGTCCGTTAAATTGCAAGTCTATTGTAACTCAGTCTGTCGACGTTGAGTAAGGTTCGGATTACACTGGCTTTATGACGAGGCGAAACATTCTGTCCAGCCACATTACTTAAATCCTAAGCATGCCTTCTTCCCCTACGACGGCGCGATTCCTAGTTATCTACTCATGATACATGTGATGTAGACGTCATTTCAGAAATTCACTCCACTGCCTTCTTCATGAGATTTGTGGCACAGCATACTTATTGTAAGTATAAAGACGCCAAACAACCATGTCATGTGGCGTCGGCTGAGGTGTGAGGATGACAACGAACAGTGAAAAATATGCAATAAAAAACAGTCGTGGGCGAATTTAAGATGCTTGATCGAATGGCAGTGTGTATTAAAAACTTGTCAGGATATCTGAAGGCAACCGGAATTCGAAACTGGAACCTGCTCTATGCACAGTCGGACGAGTTACGCACTCTCTGGGTTCTTTTACGGACCCCACACATACGAAAATTCCTAGGGGTATGATTCACACTGTCCTGAAAGCCGAGGTGAAACGCCCATCGTGTCGTCTGACATCGAACTGTTTCAAATCGTGTACAGGCATTAACCGTCGCGGTAGCACACATCTCACGTATGATACCAGCCGTTACACCGTTACCACTGAGGCGTGGAGGTTCATTAACTTGTTTACTTTAGCACTCCGTTCTGGTACCCAATGACAATATACCAAAACCTGGCAAAACCACAACACACCCGGGTAGTCATTGACGGGGTCGGAATGTGAGACACCGTCTTCCAAAAGAATATGATACGTATTAAATCAACATACACGCAGTTCATCAGCAGACAGAAAATATGATTGCAAATGGTGTGCTTCGTCACGAAGTACAAGATTTTACCAAGGCGTTCCATACTCTCAAAATGGCATACGGCTTCAAAGTACATACGTACAAGCAATGTCATTTACGCCTATTATAAAGTACGACCTCGGGTCCGCCGATTTTCACGAATCTCACAAAGGCACCAACGCAATACGTACAAGTCTCTTATACCAAAATTCACTCAAATCGGACACTACATGTGGAAAGTACAGACACAAATTCACTTACGCCCCTGAGCAAGTGCTGCTGTCACAGCGGCGATTTTTACCAAACTCACAATCACTCCACCAAATTTTGCGAACACCAATACCAATTTTTTGTTCAAATCGGCTGCGTGTATTAAAATATGGGAAAATTTTCATTAATGCCCTTAAGTAAAGTATGCCTCTCACTGAACTCATTTTCAAGAAACTTAATGCTCAAGGACATGTAGCAAAGTTTCATTTGCGTCTTTAAGTAAAATATGGCTTTCAATGAGCTGTTTTGTATGGAACAACTGTTCGATACATCACATTGTAAGTAAAGGATGACTGTTACTGAGCCCGTTTACGCGGAACTCACGCCTGCTCGGCAACTTTTTGTAGAGAATTCCGTACCAGATTTCACTAAAATCTGACAAGCGGTTTAGTCGTTAATACCGGATAGCCGGCACGCGGGCGAGCAAACGGACGGACAGACGTGGTCTCCGCATAAGAAGTTATTTTTCTTTACTCCGTAAATAATGCCTTGAAGGTCATCTAAAAATTCAATGGAAAAATAATACGCCAACACCAACAAAGGACACGACGAACGTATATTGAGTACGAAATGACATAAAAACATCGTGACCTCAATTCTGACTATTTAAGGACGAAACAGCACTAAAATTTGGTACGAAAATTTCAACTCAAGAATACAAAATCGTAGTCTCGGAGGTCAATGAACCAAGAATCCTCTGCCAAATTTCAGCCAACGAATACACGAGTTAAAATGTACAAAATCCTGTTTCAGAACAAAATGTCATTTCACACCCTCCATGCCCAACATATTTAGCACCGCTTGACTCTCTTTTCCCAAAGCTCCGGATGGCGCTAAAGTGAAGGATATTTCTTGTATTACCACGATTTATGCAAAATCACTGGACGCACTTGGTTCAAACGGTGGTGCGATCGCTGGGCCCACTGTAGAATGTCTAATGAAAACTCCTCAAAAGGGGGCACTGATGAGAAGATAAAGAGTTATGGAGAAATGCATTCCGTTCGGGAACTATTTGATCCCACCACGTACAGTATTTCATACAGCGTCGAACTGGTGGATAATTATGAAAGAAGATTCGGAATAATTAGGGAAGCAGCGATCATGGCCTACTTGTAGGTATTATTCCGGTATGTGGACTACGCAAACACAGAATCACCGGTCTCACTCATTGTTAGACTACCAAACGCCCAGGCCGCGAATCTAACTAGAAATCAGTCGAATACTAAGCATGTACTACAGCTTGGCGTTAATGAAAGCATGTGGTAGGAAGGGAATGCAAGGAACAGGAATGCTATGTGCATCCCAGGCGGGATAAACTTTCCCGGCATAGATTCCTGAATTTCTCGATTCTCTCTTGCCACTGGTTTTGAACCATGAGAATACAAAAATTACATCATAACAGCAGTTCAAGGCTACTAATGTGCCGCATTCCAAAACTGAAGAGAGCCGGCCACTCTGGAGTCTAGTAAAACAGCTACTACCACGTCTTTTTTTTTTTTTTGGCGCAAAACACGCTGCATTGACGTCAATGGAGTGCAGTTCTCTTTTTGTCCACTCACAATCCCAATTAAAGAGAGTGGTAAACAAACCCAGGCACACTAGCATACAGAAAACAATTACAACGCAGTTCCCGCAACGCAAAGTGTTTCATCGCGATAGTTCTGGGCGTCAACGCGCAGAGGTGCTGTATGTGGGTGCCAAACTGATCGCAATTGTACGATCAGGTATCAGCTACCAAGCAGGTTACGGATACAACGTGTACAATAACATGCAACAATTCAAAGGCTCGGGTGGTGGAAAACAAATATTTAGTAGCCTATCAGTTAACAGACGGCGTTAGAACGCCGGTGGGGCAAGAGATGTCTTCTTCACATTGCCCAAACCGGCACTGAGGCCCAAGCAGCCTGCTGCACAATGGGTACAGAGGTTCCTTCCCGGGCGTAAAGCGGCGAGTAGCGTTGACTACATCCCCCCCGCCGCCTCCCACCAATCGTTGAGATTCAGACTCCTTCCCTGTGTCTTCATGGCATGTTTAGCGGCAACATCACGTTATTACCACTTCACAGCTGGTCTGCTACCGCAACCGGTTCAGAAGTTTGTCCAGTTCCCGTCTTTTCAACCAATTTTCGTATTATCCATTTACTTTCTCTTCTCAGTATCCCACTGACTAAATGATTGTATGTTACAAATTATTCCCACGACCGGCAGGAGAAACGTGAAGTATAGAGGCCCACGAAATAAAGATCCACACATAGTGGCCAGTGGTGGGTACCCAGTTTCACATTCCGGCTATTTTACCCCCCACCGCCCCGAGTCTCTGGTAACAAAATGTCATAAGGATGGGTGGACCCTACAGACCAGTGACGAACGATGAGCACGAGAACCATACGCGGCATGCCTAATAATTACTGAACACATGTTGTAGCTCAACATTTAAGTATATGGTATGTCACGAGAGCTCTGAAGGACAGTACACATCCAAAATTTTCACTGAAAATTCACAATTCGCAAAAACCACCGAGAACAACCATCTCTCTCGTACAGTATAGCTTCTTGCAACTTTCCCGAATGTAAAATGCATCCTTCGGGGGGGGGGGGGGGGGGGGAAAAAAAAATTAATTTAAACAAACCCACATATTTACAA
>Ga0123354_10007578_pt1 | contig 16367 bp, 8 predicted proteins | sample TergutLab28metaG_2_FD_97872 | JGI IMG/M metagenome (GOLD analysis project Ga0123354, IMG submission 97872) | Labiotermes labralis P4 segment gut microbial communities from Petit-Saut dam, French Guiana - Lab288 P4 | ecosystem: Host-associated > Arthropoda: Insects > Digestive system > Gut ...
AGGCGTCGAACAGAACTGGCGCGAGAACTGGGTCTGAACGAGGCGCAAATCAAGATCTGGTTCCAGAACAAACGGGCCAAGATCAAGAAGGCAAGTGGGCAGAAGAACCCGCTGGCTCTGCAGCTGATGGCACAGGGACTGTACAACCACAGCACTGTGCCTGTAGACGAGGAGGAAGAGGAGGCCAACGCGCTTCTGTTGGCCAACAATGCACGGAAAGACTGAATGCATATTTCGTAATAAAAATATTGGCACTGTTAAAATAATTATGTAGCGTATATCTAGCAACGTAAAAGATGTGCTGGAAATGTTACGAATTATCAGAGGAAACCAACCGTTTGACAGAAATTTACATTTCGTATGATTTTTTTTCATTGCTTATATAGTGCAAAGAAAATTCAGATCGTCACTACAATAAATAATAATAGACAATATATTTGTCTTTTCCAATGAGTGTGAATTGTGAAGCACATTGGCATATATAATAAATATGGGTACTTCTGAAGCATGTAGCAACAAAGTTGAAATAATATTGGGAGCACCTCTTGAGGTGGCGATTGTCGTGAGCTACTTTGGTACTTCATTGTGTTGGGGATAGGCTGCAATACAGATGAAGTGTTTCTCGAAAGTTGTGAATTTAACAGTCTATATCTTAAGACTGGTATCAAATTTCCCCAGGCCTTGATCTCTTACATTTTATTTTTTAAGATTTGATTTCAGTGGCGGCTTGTGGGACTTTCTTGTGCTCGGTCTGGATCTGAGATTGTTTATGGTTAATGAGAAGGCTTAATAGGGTGTGTAGAGTGTATATCAAGGTTACATTTTCACACATAATTTCGTATTCTGCTTGGTGATGACTGAGAACTAAATCAGGCGTTGAACGAACTAAATTCTTAATCTCACTCTTCTCAGCAGTACCTGCAGGCCAGCTTACGAGCTAGTTGCTGTTGTCTTCCCACAACTCAACCTAGCTGCGCTGACCCAAAGCGCAACTTCTCGGCAGGGCACAGACCACTCGCGTTCCGCATCGCTTACAGTCCGTCGCGAATTTGAATTTAAAATGATATCATTCACGTTCTTTCCAAGGATGTAGTATGTCCTAACAAGAACATGTATTCTGATATTTAGTGTAATTTTTCTCAACATTTCTGGGGGGCTACAGTCCTGCACCTCTTATGAACGAGCCGCTCCTTTTGAAGGTACGTTTGAGGTATTCAACCTTCAGGGAACGTCCACTCTAGGATGGGGTATAAAATACGTTGCTTCGTGGTTGTGCATCGGTGTGTTCTTTTGGAGTAAATAAACCAAACTCTAATGTAGTTACAGATACTGAAAGCCTTACGCTGTATACAAGAGGAGGTGCACTGCCTTGCTGGAACAGCATATATGACCCACTTTTTCCCAAAATGTCTCCAGCATATTGAGGTACACTAAAGATACGGAGTGCCTTCGGCAAAGTAAGCCCTAAATCTTCTTGATTTTGATAAAATACAAAATAAATTGAATTGGGATTGTCTGTCTTTTACCCTGAATTGCCACATGCGGATTTTTACTTCTCTAGACTGTGACGATGTGCTGGTTAACGTTTCCGGACGGATAGAATGTGGCTTCATTACCAAACAAAACTTAAATTTTAGCTGTAAAAATTTCGTCTTCTGTAAATTTTAAACGAAAGTCCCCCCAAAATTTATAGCAAACTTATACTATTGGTGTGTTACATGTTTTAAAATTGGTATTTGTAAATAATAATAGCAAATTACTTCGCAAAATAGTGTGCTTTCTCGATTGTGCATATATGCTTAATTGTCGGGCAGTTTTTCTTGTTGATTTCTTAAAATTCGAACAAAAGCCGTTCGAACATCATTCATGTTAGCTTTTGTGACTGGTCGTGCAGCATGCAGTGGGGAAGGGAAGAGAACCGCCCACCGCCCACCGCCCACCGCCCACTGCCCACTGCCCTTCCCTTCGCCACTGCATGCTGCGCCATCGAAATATTGAGGCCACTTTGTATAGATACGTTTTTAGCCCAGACAATAAAAACCTCATTTTAGCACAAAACGAGACATTTTCATGGGGGATTCACGCACCCCCCCCCCCCAAAAAAAGACAAATTTTTCCTACGAAAAGTTATTAATTCTGTACACACAGATTTCGACTGTCAGAACCTTAACACTCTTGACTTTCTTGAGACGCCTTTTTTTTCGCAACTCTGACATTAGGGCCACTAGTGGCAGTATTTTGAAATTTAAGGGGCGCGATTTAAAATCTTTATCAAATTATCTGTGTGAAAACTTGTAATATTTTATTCAATTGTCTTTCATTTCATAAAAACCATTACATTATCATCGCTGGTATCTCATACTTTGGCTGTGTTCTTAGATCTGTCACGCTCTGACAACTTAAATATTTGGAATTGTATAAGAAAATTTTATTTTGCACCGTCAAATTAAGCAAGGCACGCCTCATGCGTATATATTTTGGACGTTTACGATCTCCGAATTATTGATCGTACTTGATATGTACGAGGACTCGGGATTCGGTTGCAGTTCCTTCTTCAGAAAATTGATTGTTATTACACTAAGAAGTTTTACTACTTTTCAGTTTTAGTATGTGCAATAATGGAGGGCTGACAACCTTGCTACCTTCATGTACCAGTTGTCTATAAATCCTGGGAAACTCAACCTTCTGGAGCCATAAAGCCCTCTTAAGTTCTACATAGGATTAACTTTAGCGTACGTACGTGTCATATTCCCGGGGGCAGAGGGGCCGGAATGTGGCTTTGGCCATCCACCCCATCTAGCGCCGAAGTTAAAGAAAGAGCAGAGGTATACCTCTACTCCCCTTCTGGACCTTCACGGACTGTTGTAAGGTTAAATTTGAATTCAGTTTACATTTAACGTAATATTACAATATTCTAACACGTTTCTGCCAGGAAATTTCAAAGAATCAACAAGATACTGAAGTAGTGTCAAGACTAAACCTCTCGTTTATCAAATATAGTCCCGTCTCAGACAGCGGCATATGTCCAATAGAAAAGACAACTGTTTGTAGCCGTCGGCACAGACTTTACAATTTGTAAAGAAATGCACTGTAAATTCAGGATATTTTTCTGCTGTTTTCATGTCAGAAACGTGGGGTTATGTTACCATAACTGACTGCCCTGTATCCGTAACAGAGCAACGGTTAAAAATTATTCGTTATTAAGTATATAGTCGTGTATCAAACGGAATAGCCAGAATTTCTCACGGGAGCCTGTCTCAGTAATTTCTATTAAATGTGTTTTCATGGAGTTAAGAACTCACAATGGTTCATCCATGATAGAAAGGACCCCGTGACAAAGTTAAGTTTGACATGTAATAACTATTGTCTTCGGGACATGCGGCAGAAGGGGAAGAATCCCTCACACAAGGTACGGAGGCCTGCTGGTGTTTGAAATCTAAATTCAGCTCCTGGGGGATAAAGCACTGTGTATGAATATCTTAGAGGGAGAGGGACGTCACGGGTGTTAAAACACATTTTATAAATTATTCGTGTTCCAGAAGTCCACGAAATCTTGTTTCGTCAATATGTGATATAGACAGGTCAGAAACAATTTAACACAGAACAGCAGGGGTCAGACAATACTCGTATTCCTGTTAGTATTGTAAAGTGACAATGAGAATCAAAGCTTATTAAAAATTCAAACACGTGAAAATTTCAATGCATGAAATTTTTATAAAAATAATATGGCTGCCTTTGAAACTTACAGGCTTCTTACTTTATACTGCCAATTGGACGTGTTCAATAAAAGCTTTACAATCTTTCACGCCAGTTGCATTAAAAGCCGAATGTAGTAGAATATGTGAATTGTGTTCAATTCAACCCAGTTATAAATCAAGTTACTTTCCTTGGACGTGCCAAATTTGGAAACTAACTGAACATTGGCATCTTATTAAACTTGGGCAGCATGGCACTAAATGTCATGATCGTCTTTCGGTTGTAAAAGAACTCGAGACTGATGGCCCTTTCCAGAGATGGTTCGTTCGTCTATTGAGCACCGAGCTTGCATGCAGATAATGCATTAGACACTAACCAATACAGTCCTTGGTACTAAAATTCTCCTGAAACTGCAAATAAATATTTTCGACTTCCTTATGTATTTGATCCTTAAAAATTGTTATTACCACCTATACTATAATAGCCCTCAATTATAAATTCTACACAAAGAAACAAATAGACGCGAGTTCCTAAGGCGTCCGCCGCGATGTGAGCACAGCTTGACCCGAAACCCCAATGAACAACTGCCAATGTACACTGCGTAAGAACACAGAATAGTGAAGGTCTCAAGGCAATATACGTTTTTATCAGACATACATTAAATATAAAGAATACTATCCTCTGTTGGGGACGGCGGTAGCACAGTGGTTAAGGCGCTGTGCTACAAATCGGAAGGTCGCTGGTTCGATCCCAGCTGGTGTCATTGGCATTTTTCATTGACATAAAATCATTCCGATCGCATTATGGCCCTGGGGTCGACTCAGCCTCTAACAGAAATGAGTACCAGGAACATTTCCTGGGGGTAAAGGCGGCCGGTGCGTAAGGCTGACAACCCTACCACCATCCTGTGCCATTGTCATGAAATATGGGAACCTTAACTTCCTGGAACCCTCTGGGCTACCCCAGGTCTGTAACGGGATTGCATCACCCTCACTATCCTCTGTTAAGTCACGCAATGCTATTTTTAGATGTGTACTTGCGATTTGGAAGATCCTCTTTCTAGCAGAAGGAGGCAACAGTTGTCTCCGAAGCGTTGCTACACATCTTACGAGACTTTCTCCAGCCAAAGCGGCTAATGATTGTTGTTACCGCTCTGAGAAACGCCAAATGTCACAGGCCTGCGCAATAATTAACTCTGTTCAATTACAAAATAAGGTGGTGCTAAAAAATTAGAAAATTAATGATAATGCATAATAATGGAAGGTGTTTTCTTATCTGTAGTTTCAGATACTAAGGTAAATAGTACATGTCAGCGTAGGTTTTATAGGACCTATCCGTTTTCTGAAGCAAAGGCCCTTATGTTGCCTGTACTGCAGAATGTACTGCATCCAGTCACATGACAATGTCTCATGTATAATTGCATTACAACGTTATTGCATTTCGTTATGTCCTAATCACTTCTCGTACTTTCTGTTTCGTACAACTTGATTACGTATTTCTCCAATATGTGTGTCTTAAAAGTGTATTAGAATAATACAACAAAAATACTAGAAAATAAAGTTATTATTGCCATTACATTTATGTGGAATGTTTAAAATTTACAACATGTGACAAAAATACGATACATTTGTATTAAATCTGTAACTCATTGACTAATATATAATGTCTATATGGCAAAACTTGTAGTATATTGCCAGGGGCCAACAAGTACGTAACTACGGAACGTTCAGAGTCTTTAAACATTTCTAGAATGTTTTCTAACATAAATGCCGAATAGACATATTACTAAAAACGTTATAAATAATCGAATAATAGACGCCTCGGAGCTGAATACTGCTATGGAGTGGCTTCTCTCGAATTTAACTTTTCTTGAATATGTAGACAAACAACGTCTGCCATAAGACACACATATACACACAATTTTATCATAAACTTCATAAATATATAGTGACGTATACAGTTGCATATATACATATATATAACATTATACTTAATTCCAAAAAACAGAAAATTGATATGAAAAATAGCATTAGTTACTGGCTAAGAAATATCCTTATGTGTCGTAATATTTCTCAGTGTATGTGTACATGTTGGAACTTTGCAGTTGACACTATTCAATATGTGTAAAGCATGAAAGATTTTTTTTACAGGAACAGCTGTGTGTAACTAATAAATAAATGGATAATACTGGACAAAGGAATTTTTACTGCATCTCTAGAAATATTTTGATGGCATGCATTAGCATTGTTTTTAAAGTGCCATATGTGAGTGTAAGTGACTTTTTTAAAGAGGTGGAATTTACTGCAAAAGTGAGCGCAGAAAACCCTATTTTAAAACAGTTCGTTCGACAAACTCATCTACAAAGTATAGGCCTATTGTGTGCTCTAACTATAAATAACTTAAACACAATAATGATATATTAGTGTATTTGGAACGAAGTTTAGTCATTTTGTGTTGGTTCAAGCTGAAACAAAGAAACATTTATTCGGTTATAAAACTAATGTAATAAAGATAAGGAAAAGATTGTGACTACATCTTAAAGACTCATTTTTAATTATGCCAAATAAATGCAGTGAACTATTAATAACAAACCACAAAAAATGGTTGTGTGTTTTCCATCCCAGTTCGTTTAAAGTAGCAACTATTTAATTTGGACTTGATCTGTGCATATATATGTATATATATGTATATATATGTATATATATGTATATATATATGTATATATAAATTGAGATATATTTAGTCTATTTGATGTTACTTGAAACTAATTTAATTCAAGGCTATTGTATAATCAGCATATTACATCTGATTGCTCTAAGTGCTAATAACACGCAGGAATATCTTCATCTAATATGACATGTTTCTTTTGGATCTCTTTTGAAAAGTTCTTATTTGTTGCACTCACAGTTCATTAAAGAGTCTTGAATTAATGTATGCAAGAAGACATTAAATAGGGTAGTTACAACAAGACTACTCTATTATATTTATTTATTCTCTTTACATTAAAAGAAGAAGGGCAGAAAATCGTTGTTAGTAGTTATGCTGAATCTAATATGACTGTACTCTACAGTTGGTAACGTCAAGGAATGGTATTTAATTAAAACAGCTCTAAAATATCCATTTCGATCATGACTCAACAGTTACGTAAACTCTGAAGAGGAAGATGAAACTTCCTCATAACAAGACAGGCAATGCACGTATAACGTAACATTAAGGTGCGTTCGCTTAACCAATTTTGCCGTGGAAAAGCAATAAGTATTACATATTCTGAATGTGTAGCTTCATTTATCCAGCACGCAAAGCGCATGAGCCATAATATATTTTCATCTGTGGCCTGTCCGACTGTGCGAAGCTCTTCCACATAATCTGTGGTCTGTCCGGCTATGCGATGCTCTTCCACATCATCTGTGGCCTGTCCGGCTGTGCGACGCTCTTCCACATCATCTGTGGTCTGTCCGGCTGTGCGACGCTCTTCCACATCATCTGTGGCCTGTCCGGCTGTGCGACGCTCTCCCACATCATTTGTGGTCTGTCCGGCTGTGCGACGCTCTTCCACATCATCTGTGGTCTGTCCGGCTGTGCGACGCTCTTCCACATCATCTGTGGTCTGTCCGGCTGTGCGACGCTCTTCCATATCATCTCCTAAAAAACACGATTTGGGGGGGGGGGGAAGTTTATTAAACATAAAATGTGTTTTGACTTTCTATACAAATTTTGTCAGAAACGTTTCTCATTGTAACAAGAACTCAGTTACATACTATCATAAATGTACATAAGTCTTCGTGTAAATACCCATTATTCTTGTCAGATTTTAATATAAGTTGAATTTTTCGGAAGATTTTAAAAAATCTTCAAATACAAAATTTCATAAAAATCCTTCCTCTGGGATCTGAATTGTTCCATGTGGATGGACAGACAGACAGACGGATAGACATGACGAAGCTAACGGTCGCCTCTCGCAGTTCTGTGAAAGGCGCCTAAAATTTAAGAACGCACTACCTTTAGAAGCAATTTCGTCACAGAATTCAAGCCAAAGTTGGCATCGTTCACAGAATTTCTGTTTTAATTTTAATTATACGAATACATTTTGAGTAAATGTTTTTGTTCATATCAAAAGAAAATAGGTTACACAGTTGTGTGATGGGTAAGGTCTTTCTACTCACTTAATGGCCTTACACGTTTATAAAATTGCCAGTGTTTTGTAATATAATATAAAAACAAAGGGTCACTTTAGTAAGTTCTTTCCCCTTCTAGAAGGATTTTGCATTAAGCTCAATAATCACTGTTACTAGACTTCCTTTCTTCCCCATTTGTGGGGTGGAATGATGAGGGTTGTAAACCACCCTCTTCCAGCACGGTCTCATCCCCCTTTACAGAGCTAATATATATTGGTTCCATATCCGCCCCTGTGTCCCTCAACATGGCCTGGGCTTAGCGAGATAAATACCAAGAAGGGTGGGAGTCCATGTAATAAACTAAGTTATATTTGAACTCTGAACCCTTGTGGTAGAAGAAACAGGGATAGGGGTTACCCTAAATGTCTTGTATGTTGTCTGTTGAAGTTGGTGAGTGTGTGTTTAGTTCTGGAGTTTATGTTGAGTGGAGTGTTTGAAACTTCATTGTTGGTTCTAAAGTACACTTGGAAAAAGCAGAAAGTCTCCAAAACGAGCATTATTATTCCAGTACTCCTTGTTTTTATAGAGCAAGACCCCAAAATAAAATAAAAAAATCTTATGAGATGAACAAATAAGATCGCACAGAAACTAGCAAATATCTTTCCATCAAATGCCATAAGATAGAATAATATAAAGAGCAGACTAGATGCAACAATGGTAATTTTATTAACAATTTCAATTAACTCAACATGTTTCGTGCGATAATTTCGCCCGTCCTCAGGAGTACTAGTAGGCTACAATGAGGCCCAGTTCATTTGCGTCAGTTTTCTTGGTGTATAATTTCAGGTTCCGGGCTATGTGTTATAACTATGTTTCTTTCAGACCTGCATTTTTACCGACATGAATTTTATTGCCACAAAGTTACACCGCAGTACTGCAGGAACGCCATAATTGGAGTGGTTTAAACACAACATATTCTGCACCGTTAGCGTGAACTACAAATTGTTATTTTCATCGAGTTTCTTCAAACTGTGTTATCCACAATAAGACCTAAAATGACACATTCGGCGAAGTAATACACAGAATTTACGAAAATTATCTTTACTTTCGTTGTACCACAAAAATTACCAGTACACAATCAAACTTAATCCATTTTACGTCTATGAGACGAACAGAGGAACTTCCTCGTAACCAATGAATACTCTATAATATTAAAGCACATTTATTTTGCCAATTTCACCCAAATCGGATAAAAATGTGGGAAGTTGTGATAGAGATTTTTTGACAATCCTATGTAAAATATATCCTCCACTAAGACGAGTTTTCGGAACTCGCAGTCACTCAATTAATATTTATTGACTTCTTCCGTACCGAATTATATTGAAATCGGAAGGAAAATGCAAAAAATTGAAAGAGATTCCAGGTACGATCTTACGAATATTATGGCTTTCACCGTACCAACTTCTACAACAATTACAATTGGTACTACTCAGGGACGTTTTGTGGAGATTTGCTATACCGTATATCAAGCAAGTCTGTCAGTAAATAAGGGGAATATGGATCGTAATTAATTTACTCCATTAAATGAAGGAGGACTTAGTGAGCTGATTTTCGGGAAATTAAGGCTTGCTCGAAAATTCGGTATGAAGAATTCCTGTATGAATATTATAAAAATGTGTCTTAGAAATAGTTTCTCTTGTCAGGTCTCAGAGAGAAGGACAGACGGGCGGACGGAAAAAGGACGCCTTTCTCAAATAAATCTTTCTCTTGGCTTCAAAAAAACCTCTAAACCTCACGTAAGTATTGAATATAACCTTCACCTGGCAAGGGTTCACAATCTTTGTTTTGACATTACGCAATCTCAGATTTATTGCCACATTTTTCAAATCCCTAGAAAAATATGAGACATTACATATATATATGTGTGTGTGTGTTTGTTTGTGTGTGTGTGTGTGTTTGTGTGTGTGTGTGCGCGCTTTACTTAGCACGGCTTTTGTTCATACAGATCGAAATGAAGAAAGACAATTTCTCAGTAAGACACAGGTCAAATGGAATAGACAGAATGATAGCTGGTAAAATGGATGTTATGGGCGAAAAAAGTACATATTTCAAGTAAACTGTGTGGGCAAACGTGATGTAGGGGAAATGGGTTTAAATGAAACAAACAAATAATCCCTCACCCCAGCATATATTGTAACAATAGAAAGAGCTACATATTTCGAGTACGTTAGTAGCCATCATCGGGTGTACAGAAGAAAATGAATATTGTGGACTTACAACTGCAAAAACGTAATAAGAGATTTCTGAAGTTGTATGTCAAAACCTTGTGTTTTCGTCTGTTCAGCCCGACAATGGCTATTAATGTAGCCGAAACATACAGCTGGTGTTATTGTTACAATGTATGTTGTGTTGACCGATCATACATGTTTGTTTTGTTTGTAAACACAAGGGACGAATCATCTTAAAATTTATTTAAGTAAATTGTCTGGTTACAGACAACATGCTAAATTCTAGCTCAAATTACAAATCCGTTCAACTATTTTAGTCCTTCACGCAGCAAGTTTGGTTCTCATTTCAAACATAATTTTAGCCTTATGTATACAGACGATTATGCACAAGGTATCGTATTCTCACACTAAGCTCATGATACCTATTTCACTTACTTTATAGTTTCTCCAATACACGCAGAAGAAAATGTGTGCCAAAGCTTGAAACTATTTTGAATTTTCAACACAATTATGGCCTTACACTAAAAAGTAAAGAAAGCTATCTAATTATGCTACATGTTGCATCACTCTATGTGACTATCGTGCTAAAACTGAGGGTAAATTTGCCCCTGTCCGTAACATGATGGCACATAGGGGAAGTAGCTGCATAGCTCCACTCATTCTTAATCTCCACGTTAGATGCAGATGAGTGGTCAATATCACGCCGGTCCCTTTACCTCAGTCAATGAACCTAGCTTTCAATTGAATGGAAGGCTGCACAAGCTCCAGAGACGGTCTGGATAGTTTGCAGAAGAGAAAAATCTCTCTCTCATGCCGCGATTTCAAAGTTGGACCATTGAACCTTTAGTGTAGTCGCAAAAATGAGTAAGCTCTTCTAGAGTCATGTGGCCCCACTGTTGCAAAACTATGGCTAGTCACTTCTGGTTATGATTACATTAATTGAGCTCAAATCACTTATTGCTGAGGTGAATATTTAAATAGCTACATTCAGTGAGGTTGAGATGCAATATTTAAACATACGTCCACACGAAGCATAATTTAGAAACACACAAGTTACTGTAATATTAAGAGGGGGGTTAGTGAAAATGTAATTCTACCGTGTTGTTATAGAGTGCTGAATGGTAAACAGTTACTGATGTTTTTAAGGGTTGCCTGTTTGCTTGTCAATATGGCGTAATATAGTAGAAAATTTAAAATAAGCAAAATAAACCAAATAAATAAAAAAAAATCTGAAGGCGAAACATAAACTCGTCTTGAATTTTTCCTCAAACCGAAAATTCCTTTTCTTGTTTGTCAGATAATTTGTAACGTATATTGGCATTAAAAACATCATTCATTGTCTTAAAGCTAAAAACCTCCAGAAGTACAAAGGGCTGTCCGACATTTAAATGTCTTGTTTCTACGCGTGATTAATTTTTAAGAATATTTCTTTGGAAAAACAGAAAAGACCTACCTATAAACTGTAACTTTTCGACAGGAAATTGTAAAATATTGGGTTATTTCCTCGACACAACTCAAATTTGTAACCTAACATTTAATTGTCTGACAGTTACTGCAATATAAATGATGTCGAATTAAAGATCTGAATCTGCCACTAAAATACATTTAATGCCGTATCTATAGCAATTCAATGCGCCCAAAAAAAATAATGACAAACATGTATCTTTCTGATAGGAAAATATGGATCATGGTGTTTACTGGTATGACGTCAGCCTTGAAAGGAAAAAAATAATTCATCAATTTCATGGGTCAGTGTTTAGGGCTCTGGAATCAATCTTTATGTACAGTTTCAGTCTAAACCCAACCCATCTATTAGGCCATTTATTTATCTCCGTTGCGTGCCATTGAACACACGATATTTTGTCACTTGGGTGACATAAATAACTACAGCAGCCCCGCCCGCAAAAGCCATAATCTGCCTCTCTGTCTGCTTAGAACAAAAGTGACACATAAAGTAATTTTTTGTACCTATTATGTGGTATTAAGTAAAGTATGTGTTATAGTTTTGCGTTTTGTTATATATGGGTGTGAAACTTGGTCTCTTGTTTTAAAGGAAATTACTTAGATCGAGGCGGTTGGAGACTACAGTGCTGAGCAAGTTATTTGGACCTAAGAGAGAGGTTGTAATGGAATATTAGGGGAACTGTACAATGAGTAGGATCAAAACGTGTGCTGTAGATTGCGGCAGATATTATTAGAATAATGAAATGAAGGAAGATAAATCAGACTTGGCGAATATTACGTAGGGGGGACAGACAAATACAAAAAATATTCTGGTAAAAGAACCTGAGGGAAAGAGGTCACTTTGAAGGTCTAGGCGTAAGTAAGAAGATAATATTAAAAATTGCCTTAAAGGAGTAGGTTGGGAAGCCTTTGACTGGATAATTTTGGCTCAGTTTAGGGAAATGTGGAGGGCTTTTTTGAACAGTGTAATGAACTTCTTGGTTCCTTAAAATGCGGGGTATTTCTTATCTATATGAACTTTTCAAGAAAGACTGTGCTACGTAGATTAGTTCAGTAGATGAATATACGATATGCTCTTGGTAAACATCCACATGTACAAACTTTTAATATACTTTGTGTTACGCTTATTTCCATTTATGTTTCGTCTTTAGTATAAAATATGGTAGGCTATACGCGGTTGATTGAAGTACTGCGCCACAAGACGAGAGGTTTTGGGTTTGATTCCCGGCAGAGTGTTTGGAAAATTTTTAAGTGACCTTTTCTTTCTGTCCGGATTTACTGAACCTCCAACAGTATATAAAATGCTGAATGTCACGTTAAGGAAGAAATCCCAACATTCCATCCCTCCAGATTCTTCGTGACTTTTTACTTTTCCTTCTACCTTGTCTATAAAATATATTTGGTAATTTTGCAAACAGATTTTTATCAAAACTCTATATATCAAGTACCCTTTCGCAACGTCTAGAACTTAGATTTGAAAGTGACAATAAAATAAAACACTCTAATTCTGGAATATTTACTATTTTAAAAATGGAAGTAAAATTAAAACTTAGTTTAATAACAAATCTTAGAGATGTAGAAAATATTACTGAAATAAATGCAGCCAGTCCTATAATATCCCTGTATCGGTATATAGTCCTATTTTTTGAAACAAGGCCGCAATATTGTCTTAAGGATTGACGACTCACATGAGTTTTTAACTCTTAAGAATATGGGTGAATTTGTAGCCTACCACGATGTTCCATAAAGGAGCAAACCGTGACGAACTCTTGAAATTGACGGTGGAACAATCATTTTTGACTAGCTGAAAGGCAAACTGTAGTCTATCGTATTATATCACGAAATCAATTAGGTTGTGTGGCGGAACTGGGTCTTTTTATTTTTTTTACTCTTACTTAGACACTAGAAACTGATCACTCGTCCAGAGGAGTCCTACTGACTGTGTTGCGTCGCTGTATATGACTAGAAACCTACAATAATGAGGAGGTCCTGGCCCACTGGAGGCTGTCGTGCCTGAAGCAAGCAAGCAAAGCAAACAAACAAAACAAACTTAGACGCTAGGACGTAGCTAAATTATCATCAACACAGGAAAGTTGAGGTTAGATTTTGTTACTCTTGAGAGCTGCACAATCTGATTGAAGCTTCAGTCTGCAGGCTGTGGACTTAGTCACATTTTTGGTAAAGAAAAAATTGGATAACAGGTCATGCTTACGTCATAACATAATCAGTATTGCAATTACAAAATAAGCAATGTATTTTGAGCACGGAAGGGATATAAATTTGTAGGATATATATCTGATCTGTTTGACATGTACACAACCATAATGATATTTATGAAATTAAACCCTCTGAGAAACACATTTTCTAACATAAAATATTGGCTGATCTCAGCACACATCTTGAGACATGTCAACGAGAAATATAAATCCCACAGCTCTGACATTTTCAGACAGTTCTGACCCAACCACACGCTAATTTTAACAGAAATGTTCACAGCCAAGATAAACGTGTAACACACTAGTCTGATATCAGTTGCTACTTGGCACGTGTGCTTCAAAGCTGGGCTCTTTTAAATATGAAATACAAAGGAATAAGTCACAGGGCACGAATTTTATCTTCTTCTTCTTCTTCTTCTTCTTCTTCAGGCACTGAACTTCCTGTAGTGGTTGAAAGTTATGGCCTTCTCAACGAAATCTTTCCATTTCCCTCTATCCTGAACACAGTTTATCCAATTTTTAACCTTCAATTGACAAATGTCCTGTTTGACATTATCCTCCCATCGGTACTTGGGTCTTCCTTGTGATCTTTTGGTAAGAGGATTCCATTTAAATATCTTCTTGACTGTTCTGGTATCTGGCATTCTCTCTACATGACCAAACTAGCTTAGTCTTTGAGCTTTAATATAATTGACCCTATTTTTATGTTTTATCAGTTTATCTAAACACGAATTTTATGGGAGTGTTAAAAACATGATGTGAAATTAAAAACAATAGCCTGAATTCTTCAGTTAACATGTAACATTACTTGTATAATATAAACATAACAACAGTATATACTAAAAATATTATACTTAATAATTTTACTTAAAAAATCCAAACTTTGGGCTAGCCGCCATCATTAGGGGTATCATAACATGGAAGAAGTTTATCGATCAAAACTTCAGATAAGGTAGAACTTAAAAAGTATAGAAAGTTGTAAAATACGTACCAGTCTCATACCAAAGTCATGTATGTACTTAGTTTTATTAAATGTACGTTTACGGTTATAGTATGTCACAAATTATTTTGTATTTTCTTCGTACGAAATGGAGGGACACCCCAACTCTATGTTTTGTTAATATCAGCAATCTTTATGTAATTTTTCTTGACATTCTCAGATGTTTGAGCATTTCCTAACTGATATCTGACGGTATTAAACATGACGCATGTAGAAAGCAGTCTGAGGGCAAAACACCAAGTAGAATCACCTTAAAAATATGCCATATTTCTACTTGCAAAATACCGAAATAAACGGGATGTGCAAGAAGTGGTGGTGGCCTAATTTGACGTAACGCACGTGCAAAACACTGAGTAACTCTGGATGCCGAGTAAAACTTCAAGTTGAGCCTGGTACATCTACCGCCATGCTGAGTGACGAGTGTTCCTTTTTGTTCCCATAACCCCAGTCCTGTAATTTGCGTTAATTGACCCACATTATACTATTGTTAAAGGTAAAGGTGTTTCTGTGTAAGTCGTGAAGACGTAAGGGGAAATCAGAGGCAACGTGCCACTCATTCTTAATCTTGACAGTAGATAGAGATAATCTCTGCGCCCCGATTGCTGTTAATCCCGAGGAATGAGCCCATGGCATCGACTGAGTAGGAGCATGGTAGACATACTGCCCTTACTATCTTTATTTTGTAGAAATGAATATCACAAGAGATAAAGAAGGAAGAAGGTAAAGCGATCCCGTTACAGGCCCGGTGTGGCACAGAGGGTGGGTAGAGGTATAGCTTTACTCTTCCATGACCGCTGTACTAGAAGGGGGTGAGTGGTCAGCAGCACGCCCCGGCCGTACTTTACCCTCGGAGGCTGGGTGGGCCCCAGTTCCGGTCTGGACGGGCGGAAAATCTCGTCCCCACCAGGATTCGATCCCGGACTGTACAGCTCGTAGTCAGTCGACGTCACAAAAGATAACCATTATAAAATATGAAGGAACAGTTACATTGTAAGTTACGTAGGATAGAGCCTGCAGGTTTAAAGAATGGAAATTGAAAACTCGTGGCTGAATATACTCCAAAGCCCTCACCTACTACTTGCATTTACGTCCTGTTGTCTACAGTTGCATCCTCTGCTTAATGGTACTCCCTATTTATAAATCATGTTTCCTGCAGACTTCAGCAGGAATGCCTATTATTCACACCTTGAAGTTTAACATGATTTTCTCGTCAGAACAGTCCATTGTAAAAAGCCATTTATATGTGGTATTGCGCCGTTTCTGATATTCTCGTTGTGTCTGTGTATAAAAATCTCCGAAATATTCGTTTATGCAGCTTACACCTGCATGATGACGTCAATGAGTAAAGGGATTTACATTTGCAGAGAATCGTTTTGGAACCCCGAAACTTTCTATAAAGTTATTATAATAATGAAAGTAGTACGTCTACATTCAGCGTGTCAGCAATGATCACATTCAGCTGTCATGCTGATAATGTAGCTTACAGCGCCTACTTAATGCTACCTAGCTTGTGCTGTAGCGGTCTTAACCTTACTAATTACAGTAAATAAACAGAGCTTAAGCACTCCATCCCCCCCCCCACACACACACACACACACACACACACAAACACACAAACACACACACACACACACACACAAACACACAA
>Ga0123354_10007579_pt1 | contig 16367 bp, 5 predicted proteins | sample TergutLab28metaG_2_FD_97872 | JGI IMG/M metagenome (GOLD analysis project Ga0123354, IMG submission 97872) | Labiotermes labralis P4 segment gut microbial communities from Petit-Saut dam, French Guiana - Lab288 P4 | ecosystem: Host-associated > Arthropoda: Insects > Digestive system > Gut ...
CCGAGGTAAAACTCGGTGTGTTTTGCTACATTTTGACAGTTCAAAACGTTGTGTATGTCCTCTGTATAAATTTCTATACGCTTTCAAAGTTGTAAAGCTCTTTTTGAAACACCCTGTATAACAGCTTCTTAGGACCCTAGAGCTAGTGATCTACAGAGTTGTGACAGTGAAAAACGTGCCCGAGTCAACAGAACATCATGACCTACAAAATGGTTATTCTGATGGTTATATTTCCTTCAGTCCCTCTATGCAAATGCCATGATAATATGGTAAACCTCTGAATATCCATCAGTTCCTATTAACTGTCATGGTGGTAAGCCACTGGTAACAGAGGAGTGGAGAAAACTACATATTAAGGAGCTTAATGATCTGTACTCCTCACCCTATAAAGTTTGGGTGTCAAATTGAGAATTAGATGGACAGGGCAAGTAGCATGTATGGGGGAGAGGAGAGGTGTATACAAGGTTTTGATGGTGCAACCTGAGGGAAAGAGACCACTTGGAAGATGCAGGTGTAGATGGGAGGATAATATTAAGATAGATCTTCAGGAAGTGGGATGTGGGGGCATGGACTGGATAGATCTGGCTCAGGATGGGGACGGGTGGTGGGCACTTGTGAATGCGGCAATGAACCTCCAGGTTCCACAAAATGTGGGAAACTTGACTACCTGAGAACCGGTTAGCTTCTCAAAAAGGACTCGGCTCCATGGAGCAAGTAAGGTGGTAAGCCACTGTGTGTGTTTGTGTGTACTTAAGATAGCATTTTTTTAAATCTTGACGTATTCTGTAATGTTGCAATACATACACTGCGTTATGTAGTATTATAAAGAAGTTAATCTGTATTATGGAGTGCAGTTTTTTAAACATCTTTTTTTATTTGTCTGTCTCTTCTCATAACTGTCATTGCTTCGGTCCTGACCCCTGATGGATAATCGAGGTTTTACTGTACTTCAAATCAGATCAAGGCCACCTTCCACAATATCCTAATGAGTTTATCAATCATTAATCACCCTACTATTTGATGCTACAAACTATAGGCTGCAACACTGACAGCACTGTTAAGCGGACAGTATAGACTACTGGCAAAGTTAGGATGGGTTGTAGTCTTGGTTAGCAGGAACATACACAATTAGGAATTAGGATGGTAAATCTAAGTACGATTCAGATCTTCTGTGATGTGATGCTGTGTCACTGGGTCAGTGTGTCCCGACCTTTTCAAGAAACACAGGGCCTACATCTTCAAGTTTACCCAAGAAGAGTACCCTGAATATCTACAGTGTGACGACTTTGCCAAAAACATATTTGTATCAGCAAGAAACAAACACAGTGCCCAATGAGGCATGAAATGTAGCTAGAACTGCACTGGAAACCACGTGAATGCATTCGAATGGAAAACACTCTTGCTCTTGTTATTAGATATTCAGCTTCATGTGGACTTCAAGTTAATTACTTTCCAGGTGATGATGTTAATGGAATGTTTCCATGTGGCTGAAGGCTCCTCATGTCTCATATGGCATTCACTTTAAAATGATCAGCTCTACTTACCTATACAGTGAATAATGATCCATCTCCGATTGCTTTAGTAACCTCTTCAGCATGTTCATATCCTTGATGGTCTGGAAAATAAATAACACAATGTCACCAGTTAAGGAATAGGGTTATGTCTATTTCTGCACAATTCATGGTGACGATGATGATTTAGCCCACAAAATTGATAGATGATAAAGAAGAGTTCTTACTCCTATGTAATTCCTTTTTATTCTTCACTGCCGACAGCCAGTTTACACCCAACCAGAATCACTTTATTAACATCAACAAATGCATCTGGATGTCTTTCATTGCCTTGTATTCATTGGAAAAACCCCACCTGAATGTTACTGATTCTCATGCTAACATTTTTAATAAATCCAAACTATATGCTTCACATTCAAAGTTACATATGTTATGTCCATTTTCCTTTACTGGGGTTACTCCAAAGAATCTAAATCCTGAGGTCCTGCATAACACTTCATAACAAGCTGTGTCTTCCATGGCGCAGAGTCGTTCACATTGTGTGCCATGTACGATCTTTCAGTCAGAGGAACACCTCTTGTTGGCTGTCTTCTACATGCTGTTTCTTCCATGACGAGTTTTTAGTCCCATGACCAATCTTCCAGTTGGAGGACAACCCCTTGATGGCTGTCCACAACGGATTATTCAGTGTATTCACACTTGTCCTCCATATACATGCAGGCCATCTCCTCTATCCACAAGCTAAGAATGTGCCATGCTATAATGATGAGGGACTCACCTAACACAGCAATTTATTTCAAATTACAATATTTACAGCAAGAAGTATGTACCTTAAGTTTAAAAGCTTCCAGAACCCTTCGCAGCCTCCATGGTTCAGCACTGTGTCCGAGATCCAACAGATGATGTGCCCATTCAGTGCAATAAGTATTACACTCCACATCTTCCACAATGTATGTCTGCTTGTCTATTTTCTGCAGGGTTGCCACATCTCCTGTCGGTGACTGTGATGCTGGCAGACATTCTGCCACAGTGCATGCTTCCAGGAAGCGCTCTGCATCGTCCACTAATGTCTGGTTTACTCCTGGACCACCTATTATCTGACCACTCTGCTGAGCCTGCAACAATACACCTACCAAGTAACATCCACAGCCACTTCATGCAGAAATCCATTTAAGGCATGTCCAGAATTTCCTGAATATGCTGCTAGGAACCATAATTGCAATTAGTATAGCTTTCTGCCACTATGTGCCATAGTGTCTCCATATTCTAAGTCACTCTGCTGAGTGTTGCAGCAGTAACACTCTGAATTGCTTCTCAAGAAGTATTTACTGTTACTTCTGTAATGGCTGATATGACAAGCAATGCCTTTGTGTTAAGTTTTGCTTTACTCTAAGGAAAACCGCATCTGAAACAAACGAAGTGCTCAAAACAGCTTTTGGTGAAAATGCCACAGGAAGAACAAAGACTTCTGAATGGTTTTTGTTTCCTGAAATGTTGGGAAATTTTGGATGTTGATTGTGAGCATCCAGACTGTTCAACATGTTGCACAGAAAAAAAATGTGGAGAAAGTTCACAAAATCAATGAAGACCAATAAAGTACCAATTTGGAGAACACTGGCAGGTTGGGCCTCATGTATGGTACATGCTGGCAAACTGTAACAGAGGAAATGAACATGGAGCACATCTCTACTAAGTTGGTGCCTTGGTTGTTCACTCTGACAAGCAGAAGAAGTGACGTTTTGTGGCCGCTAAAAATGTGGCTGTGGTCCTCCACCACCACCACCACCACCACCACCCTTGCTCCCTAGACATGGCCCCCTGTAATTTCTTCTCATTTATGAGGCTGAAATTACAGCTGACACAGTGCTGTTGCCAGGATGTCCCTTGAATCCAGGAACAATCACCGCCCATCTTAACATATGACACCAAAAAGCTAGTTCCACTAGCGTTTGTAGCAGCGGCAGAAATGGTGGACATGTTGTATTGTTTTAGAAAAATTTTGGTAATACCATTGCTAAAGACATTGCCTAATCTTTCAAAAGGCAGTATCTAACTTCACATGCTATGAGATATGTGGTGACAATGTACTTTCTGAAGCAGACAAAATTAAGAGAACTGTACAAATCTCAACCCATACTATAGGTAAAATTCTGACACAATTACCTAAGCACAAGAGATATTTAATCTACACAGAATAACATTCTTACCAGCTGTAGCAATGATGAGACATTTGGGCCTAACTCCTGTAGCAATCTACTGATGTACTGTAAACAAATGCTGTGCCAAGTCATGAGCCTAGAAGATGCAGACACTGGAAGTGGCCTCTCCTAAAATCAACAGTTACAGTTACTGCTGCTTCTCTGCTACTTGCAACACTAAAGTGAAATTATTTGGTCCATATAAATAAATTCATTACCAACAAACTGCACTTGTCCATGAACACAAAGAAAACCACTCCTACAGGTTGTGGCTATTAGTTACAACCACCTTCAGGGAGCACCAACATATACTGCAAGACATGGAGCAGAGTCCTACTTGAGAAGCTAACAGGTTTTCAGCTAGTCAAGAAATTTCCTGCATTTTATGGAACCTGAAGGTTCACTACCGCATTTGCAAGTGCCCGCCACCTGTCCCTATACTGAGCCAGCTCAATCCAGTCAATACCCCTACATCCCACTTCCTAAAGATCCATCTTCAGCATTAGTACGCAGCTTTGTCAAATTATAAATGGTAAAATATATTGGCAATGTACCAAAATGTACAGTTATAGCAATATATGTTAATGGTATGTTCAAATTATATTAAAATTATACAGGATTATTGTTAAAAATAATGTGCATCCAAACATCTTGAATAATAAATTCTCTTGAATTCTAGTCACGTAATCAGTCTGGTAATTTAAATCCAGTTATTAAGTTTAAGTGTTATTATAAAATTGACATTTGTATAGAAGTAAATATTAATTACAATGATAGATACACACCACGTAAGTTGTCAAACTGCATAGTGCTGTGAGTGACCACCATGTACCAAGTTACAGACGTAAATTAATAAAGTGTGATAGAAATGATATTTAACTTACAAACACGCACACTGTAGATGGAGGCCATGCACAGTTTGTATACAGAATTGAAATGACCAACGTTCTGCTCATTGATCAATAAACCCCCTTTGTTGATAAAGATGTACACAAAAATTCTCCCAACATATCATACATAAGCATTTATATGCTGGTGTTATTAGTACATTTGTTTCCTGTACAGGGTCATATTCAGGTTGGTGGTTGTGGATAAGCAGTGCAAAGGCAGATTAGTGGTTATTAGTGTTTATGTATCTAAGATGTTTGTATGATCTTCATTTGAGCTAACATTTACAATTTGATACAGCTGTGTGCTACTGCTCTATATGTCTTCAGTATATACTGGTGCCCCCTGAAGGTGGCTACAAATAACAGCTGAAACACACAGCAGTGGCTCTGTTCACAGATGAGTACAATTTGTTGGTACAGGCCAGCTGAAATGTGACGGCACACATGCAGAAACCAGATTTTGTCTTTCGGCGAAACGGACGAGTCCACTTAAATTGGCGGGGGCAGGGGCATCAGTTCAGCCGACTACTGGCAGCCAAGGTGTGCGCATCAGCGGTAATAATGCTGGATACACCATGTTCTGAGGTAGTGTGAAGGGTACTGGCTACCCACTCCATTTGCCAGTTTCCCCTTCACTTCTCCTCCCATGCGTCACCATGTGCCATCACATTTCAACTGGAGTCTAATAACCTTATTTATGTGAATAAACTGCATGGAGGATGTACAATATTAAACTCACTTGAACCACATCCAGACAAGGTGCCATCATAAACAACATGAATCAAATAAACAAAACATTAACTATACATCCAAATGAGCCTACTTTTCATACAGTCAAGTTGTTAATAGATACTGCAACAAAACTTGCAAACACAAACCAAGGAAACAGCAGAGCCCATGTTAATATGACTTACAATTTTAGATACAGAGCAACTGACTAAACTAACTAATGCTATAACAGTAACTTACATGCTCCAATGCTAATACCAAAACCATCTGTTAATACAACCCCATGGCATTATATCTACCCACACAAACTAAATCCATAACATTTTTCAAGTAATTCTTGTATCTCATTCCTGGTGTTGAATGTATCAATATTCCAGAAGTATTCACACCAAAAATCTTTGTTATTTCTTGTTTCTCCTTTTTGATTAAGGCCAGACTGGGGTAGTTAGTATAGAAACTAGGCTGTCGGTAGGATGTCCAAGGAAATAGATTCCTGTCAGGGCAAGAAAGACAGTTATCCCAAGCATTCAGATGGATGCCATGGCCCACCCAGCCTACTATTCAACGGCTACCAGGAGGGCTTCCTGTGGGTGTAAAACAGGTGCTGCATGAAACTGACCAATCAGCTCCTTCTAGTGCTGAGATTAAGAATGACTGGATCTGTATCTCCACTCCTCAAATTCACCTTTGTGGCGTGCATGGGGGAAAACTTACCCATTTAAGGAATATGTCCAGCCAATCTCCTTGATTTTACTGTCCTAAAACTACTGACTGACCTTTACAAATTATTAATTTTGTCATGTAAAACCCTAGAGCATGGGTGTCAAACCAGTGGTTTATGCCCACATTTGAAAATTAAAACACTTAAATTGTAAAAATTTTGCAATAATTTAGGTGGTTAGGTGTACTGCAACTGTTACATGTGCAGCCTTCAAACCAGTACACAAAAATGGCTGTGGCCCTTTGCCCCCCCAATCCCCCCCCCCCCCACGCCCCCAAAAAAATAGTGATTACATTCACATGATATTTACAGACACACACAATTTAATTTTCTCTCACATTCTCAGATTTTACAACCATAAACAAGAAGCTGCAAAAATGTTTAGATATGACTATGAATGCACATATGGACATCTTGATTGTCACTGTTCTGTAAAGGACAAAGAACGATTAACAGTTCTTAAACTGAATTATAACAACGCCCAAAGTTGGGCTTTTTACGACCTCACTTATACTTCTTTTTTTGTTCCCAGATACCAACACTGTGAAATGCTGTCAAACAATTAATTACATAAAACGATGTTTATGTCTTTGTTGGAAACTGAGTAATGATCCATGATTCCAAGAATGTAACAAAATAATTATTTACTCCTGAAGACAAAGACTTGAAATTAATTCTGAAATTCTTCAATGTTTCAGGCTGGACACCTTAAATTAAATAATACAAAGAGTTAATACAATGCCATGGGATTGCTACAAGAAACAATGTCTTGTAGGAGTCATTGTTTTGTTAATAAATGGCATACATAGCTTGATAATACAAGCCTGGTTCACAACCTTAGAAGATGGAATGTGAGTTGCCAACATTTCACAGAACTGTGTTAACTCTGGCCGGAAAACTTCCAAGTTTGTTTCTGTTGTTGCCAGCAAGCAAATGACGACTTGTTGGGCTGCAGGATGCTGACATGGCAACAAAATGTAGTAGCAGACAGCTGGAGAGGGGGCTGCTGTGCTTTCTGTAAGACTGACACACACCACAAACATTAGTCACTTGAGATCAAAGTGATTTTGCCAATGAAGATCAAAGCATGTAAGAGAAAAAGAAGCCTGCAGTATACACAGATGATAAAATTCAAGATGCTGAGATAGATTTAGAAATAAGGTGCAGAAAGTGAATCCAAGTCACAGTTCTATATTTTATGTCTCCAATCAATTAATGTGCATAGAAGCAATCCAATTACAGGCCTGGAGAGGCCCTGAGTGTTCCAGGAGGTTGAGGCTCCCAGGTTTCAAGACAACTGGCACATGGTAGGGTTGTCAGTCCTATGCACCGGTTGCCTTTACTCCCAGGAAATATTCCTGTTACTCATTTCTGTTAGAGGCTGAGTCAACCCCAGGGCCATAATGTGGCCGGAAGGATTATGTCAATGAAAAATTTTAATGACACCTTCGGAATCGAAGCCATGACCTTCTGGTTTGTAGCGCAGTACCTCAACCAACTGTGCCACTGCATACCCCAATTAATGGGCATACCAACTGCATCACCGTGTACCCCAATTAATGTGTATAATATGATATATTTTCCAAAACTGATATAAACACAATTTGAATTTAACTTAAAGCAGGGATTATATTGTGCTGACAGAAAATTCAATTCAATTTAATTCAGCTAAATGCAATTCACATACCTCTTAATGTAGATGCCCAATATCACATTACACAAAAATCAATTTTGTATTTGACATTCACAAGACCATGCACTGTGATATATTCTTATAATAAAAGCCAACGAGATGCACTATTTCTCAAATTTATTTTGGTAAAGAACTCTAGTTGTTTCAGACAGATCTACCGTCCATCATCACGTGTCTCAACACTGTATACACAGACTCCGCTACCAGACAGTCAACATAACTAGCATGACAAATACCTATTGCAGTGTATACAGTGTTGAGACTCCTGATGATGGACAGCAGATGTCTGAAACATGTAGAGTTCTTTACCAAAATAAATTTGAGAAACAGTGCATCTCGTTGGCTTTTATTACAAGAATCCATTTTATACTTTTTTTAGATATGAGCCCAAAAAAAGTTCAGGCAGACAACTCCCCCCCAAAAAAACTTCAGAACCCACAGAAAAAATCTGAAATGATTCTGTAAGTTCAGACACAACAAACGACAGGGAAGTACGGAATACCAGAAGCAGCACTGGAGACGGAAGTGAAGGAATGAGGCACGGTACCACTGGACAGATCAAGAATACAGCATGCTATGATTAGGTTACGGTTACAATTTAAAATTCCTAACTGAACCCTCTTCTTATTGTCTCTGCATACTTTAAAATATTCAGGTTGTTGCACCATTGTCTTTCACATGCCTCCATCTTTCAACTGATTAATTTTATGAGTAACCTTCAGTACCATCACATATAACGAAACAAACCTACATTAAAGGTAATGATTAACTTTAATACAATACCTAAAATCCATTCCTGAGAAATTCCCAGTTCCTGTATAAATTGCTCCTTTACGAAGCCGGCGAACGAGGAAGAGTCGTAATTTATTTTCATGATCTGGCAGGAGTGGTGATGTAACAAGGTCAAATCTATTGTTGCAAACAATATGATACACGTATTATTTCACACTCTGTCATGCTTTCTAAAATGCATCAACAGCACAGTCATATCAAAATGAATATTACCTGAGCTATTTATCTGTTAAGACTCTACTATCCTCTGCTGTGACGTTACTGACTTTACCAAAAGTCCAACACAGGTCAACTCACAAGAATGCGTTTGCCACTGACATACATGCCCGTGGCCTCCGTGTGGGTCATTACCCTCCACAACCTGTTTCTGTACTCGGACCCACCCCTACCTTGTCACCCTCCTTCCTATTAGGTCAGGCTATTTTTGAGCCAAACCTTTCTGCGTATAAATACTCCAATATTCTCAAACCTAGTCATCCTTCATACCTATCCACCTATGAAGATGGAACAGGCAGAGTGTTCCGAAACGTCGGCATATAATATTCAGGTGCTGAGGAATTACCAAGAAGAAAGCACGCAACAAATTTATTCCACATTTCACATTTTCTGAACATCTATTATACAAAAACAACATAACAAATGGAGGTTCTGTACTTGCATCATTCAGTGGAAAGAAAGTTCCACAAATATATCTGCATTATTCAAGATGCAGTTAGTACTCAAGATGTATAACTAACAGCTGTCAAAATATTGCAGTGACAGTGAAGGCACTCTAAAGCTCCTGAATCTGACTTAAGCACAGTTACAACATATAAGATCTTACAGAAACTGCCAGTGCCAAGTCAAAATTAATCAAACTGTCAGAAACATTCCTTTCAGAATGTTTGTTAGGCTGGATATGACTACAGTATGGTAAAGGTAAAACATGTCCCTGTGCAAGCCATGAGGGCATGTAGGGGAAAGAGAGGTACAGCTCCATTCATTCTTAACCTTGGCATTAGATGATGATGAGGAGCAGTCAATTTTACACAGTGACCACTTTAACCCTAAGAAAAGAATCTTGGCATCCAATGAAAGAAGAGGGGGCTGGGTAGGCCCCATTGCCAGGCTCAAAGTCTTGGAGATAAAAATCTAATGCCTCTGACAAAAATTTAACCCAGGATCATACAGTCCACAGCCTAGACACAATAATGACAAAGCTATCAGTACAAGAAGCATTAATTTCAATAAATTCACTGTCCCCATTCCTGTATTTACACATACTGTCATCAGTCTGAGCGGTATTTATGATATAAACTAGCACTGTCTGAATGCAAAATAAAGTACACCATTCCTACATGCTGTAGACTTTTTTTTTTGTTAAAGACTATTAATGATTTAATTACTTGGAACAACAAACAATTCCAGCATCATATAATGATGCATTTTCAAGGTACATAAAATTCTTTTTTCTGAACATGCAAATTTTCTGTATTGTGATGCTGTGTCATTGGGTGAGTAATTCCTGATGGTTTGGAGACAGTAAGAGCCTTCAGAATGCTGGACACTACTCAAGCACTGACACAACATGTCCCAGATCTTTGGCAACGCTGCTGTGCAAAACCTCAAATTTCATAACATATTTTCTCTGTACTGTTTAATAAGACAATATACTGGCTGACACACACATTCACACATGGTAAAAAAATATTATTTTTTTCTCAATACTTCAGCCAGAAACTATGATTCTTTTCTCTGAGGGCACCAACAGCTGATAATACCACTGAGAAAAAAGAGTCTAAAATGCTGAAATGAGAACTGTTCTGAACTAGCATTTCTACTGCTCCAAAGTTACAAGACTGCTATAAATTTGCAGCCAAATTAAACAAAATTTCTGATTTTGAGATTTCATAAATTATTTAAAAAATGTAAATCTGTGAAAATTCTTAACAATCATTTAAAATGTCCTATCAATGTCAGAAATATAAATGAATGAGCAATTATTTGCACAGTAAAGTCTGTGGAGTCTCAAACATATGAAAACCAAAACCAGTAGTGAACACTGTCACAGGAAATAAAGAATAACATACTATAAGACTTGTGGTACTGCAACACAAACATCAATGTCCAATGTCACTATAAAAAAACACATGTCAATTGAGGGCAAGTCTTGTTAACTACAGTGAATTTCAAGTCTCATGTTTCCAAATTTCCTCACTAAGTGTCTTATGGTACATCACAAGATTTTTTAAAACCCATATCAAGGGTCAATCACACAAACAGTAACTTGAATTTCACTTTAGGTAAAAGGCTATACCAGTAGTTCCATGAATGGAAAAAAATTTGATCTTACCCAACAGTATTGTCACTATTGTACTGTTTTATTTCCGCATCACTAACGTTCACCTCTGTGGTCACATAAGCCAACCTGAAACAACAGAATTAAACCAACCTATAACCATAAGTAAAGGGAACCAATTCTTAACACTCTACTGGAATGTTCCATTTAAATGCGGTTAGTTTCTTGATGAGATGAGGACCTTATGGGCTTCTCAACAAGAACATCCCTCCATGAAGTCGGTGAGTTGTAAATTACCAAACACACTGCTACGGATATTCCGAAGTGCAAGTGAACAAATTATTAAACGATGCATGACAACATGCTCCTTCACTAATACGTAGTATTTAACAATCATAATTATACAGTTTCAACTGAAATTGTAATACCGATCAGATTCTTTTACCTTTCAGGATCATACAAGTATACTGCATAGGAAAACTGTGACATACTGTGAGATCTGTCAGAAACATCTACATCTTGTTGCGTATCAGCCATGCCTCAGTCACACAGTCACTATTTTCGCACAACCGTCGCTTACATAGATTATGTAGTATATAGATTGGCAAGTCAATGATGAAAATTGGCAACGTGACCGCCCTGCTATCTGTGTACTGATATTACCCAACTAACATGCCTAGACGATAATCACGACCCCCACACAGATCATTGGTACTAATATGACGTGTCTCAAAGCGTCAATCGGTAATAAAATTTACTACTAACCAACCGTTAGTATTTCCTTGTACTTATAAAAACACCTGCACGTACTTACACGTTTCGATGCTAACTATTGCATTATCTTCAGCGTCATCCTAACACATAGCCATTCATAGTAGCCTGTATTATATGCAAACGTTTCCATATTCTTCACTGTTTTTCCCCTGTTGCACATTTGATTTGCATTTCTGTTCCATTTATTTCCCTCTTTGTAACTCACTCCTGTAAAACTGACATTTTCACTTATTGGTTGCTGTACTTATATCCACAACAAGAGAACCAACAGGTGAGCAAGCTACAGTGAAAGAAATGAAACACATGTCAACAAGTAGCCTGTGAGTGCAACAAGGGAAACCAAGTAAGTGCTACAGTCCACACTATGAACACAGGAAGTGCAACGAATACAACGACCTACAAAAGGCAAGATGTGTTAGCTAGGAAGATAATGCAACAGCCAGCATCAAAATGCTGTCAGTACACAGGACACATATTAATAAAGGGTGTCAGTAAATAGAATATAAAAATTATGCAATATAAATGGTATGCATTTCAAATTTCATGACTCTGCCCCTTAAATTCACTATCATCAGACCCATTGTAGAGTGACATCTCCATATGTCGGACAAAAGTGTGCACAGATGAAGAAATTTTCCATACTCCCCTTATTGAAATTTACTGGACTATGGTACAGAAAATTCGACATGCCTAATGAATGAGGTCATCTAGGAATGTCATGAATGAGAAACGTCTTTCAGTCACAGACATTTGTATTAGAAAATTTTAAATATATATAGATATTATGATTCCTTGTTAAACAATAACAATTCATTTTATTCACTCATATACCCTATAATACCAAAAATGTTACTTTACAAAATTTGACTGAAAGAAAACATCAGCCAACATAGATTTTATCAGAATGGCACATGTTTCAGATCACTCAAACCATCATCAGGTGTATATGGACTTCAAATATACAGGAAAATGCAATTACATAAAGTTGCCATCTCAGTATTTGTGGGATAACACAAATTTACAAAAAAAAATTTCTTCTTCTTTTTCTGGCATTACAATCCTTGGCGGATCGTAAGCCTTATGTATCCATTTCCTTATACTTCCAAATCATTGTTCATCCTGGGTTGTCCCATTGTTTCCATCTGGTTTCAGAAGTCAGTAGGTTCTCAAGATACATATTTTTTATGGGGTAAGGTTGTCAGCCTCACGCCCAACCTCCAACCTGGAGGACCAAGGTATCCCATTTAGTCTGGGTCATCACCTTGACCTGTCTGGAATGGTAGGCTCTATCAGTAGCTACGCTACCGCCAGCATAGCTCTCAGGATCATTTGACCACACAAGCCCCACCACTACGTCAAAGTACGGATACCTTCAGTGGGGGGGATTAAAGTACAAAATTCTAGGATGTGTGACGAAGTTAGAAGAATAAGTTATAGGAATGAAAGTGTTAAAAAAATTATACATACATAAACAGAGTTGAAGCCTTGGCTACAAGAGTGGAACTGATGTTATATATAAATAAATACATAGCAAAATAGCTAATAATTAATGCAGAATGTGTTGAATCATTTGTTATAAATTTCAATATAACGGTTTAATCTAGATTTGGGACTAGTACTTACCGGCACCCGTTAACGTGCCCAGGAAACGCAGCGGCACCGGTACCGTATACAGGGACCGCACCGGCACCGTTATCGTGCCCAGGGAACGCAGCGGCACCGGTTTCGTGTACAGGGATACCTCTGGCAACGGTAACGTGCCCAGGGAAGGCACCGGTACCGGTACCGTGCCCAGGGACTGCAACGGCACCGGTACCGTGCCCAGGGAATGCAAAAAATAAAAAAAATCCATACCTCAGAAAGTAAAAAACTTAAAATTCAAAATGCTCAAAATATAAAAAAAATAAAAATTCCTAAATCAAATGCTAAAAAAACAAAAATTAAAAAACTCAAAATCACAAAATCTCAAAAACCCAAAAACAAAAAACTCAAAAATTAAAATACTCACGAACTCAAACAATCGAAATTTCAAAGTACACAAAAACGCAAAAAAAAAAAATAAATCGAAATTTAAAAAATCACAAAAATTCAATAACCCTAAAAACCCAAAAACTAAATGGTCTAAAAAAATCAGAAATTCAAAAACTAAAAAACAAAAATTCAAAAACTTAAAAACTCAAAAACTTAAAAAATTCAAAAATCAAATACTCAAAAATTCGAAAACACAAGAAATTCAAAAACGCAAAAAAATTCAAAAACTCAGAAACCCAAGAACTCATAAAACTAAAAAATTAACAACATTTCAAAAATAAAAAAACCCAAAAACGTTAAAACTTAAAAATTAAAATATCAGAAGCTCAAAAAATAAAAAATTCGAAAACATAAAAAAGCAATAATTAAAAAAATAAAAAACTAAAAACTCTAAATTTAAAAAAATAAAAAACCATAAACTCAAAATATGTAAAATTAAAAATTCCGGAAAAAAAATAAAAAACTCAAGAAGTCAAAAACTCAAAACTAAAAAAAACTCAAAAAGTAAAAAATCAAAGGTCAAAAAACAAATATTAAAACTCAAATGCTCAGAAACGCAAAAATTAAATTTCTCAAAAACACAAAAACAAAAAATTCAAGAATTTAAAAAATTAAAAATTCAATAATTAAAAATTAAAAAACTAAAAAATTCGAAAACACAAAAATTAAGAACTCGAAAAAATTGAAAACTGGAAAACTCAAATAACAAAAACTGAAAAATCATACACAAAAATTAAAAAAATAAAAAATTCGAAAGATAAAAACTAAAAAATCAACAAAATCAGAAAATAAAGAAACAAATATACTTAAAAAACTCAAAATCTCAAGAACATAAAAATTCAAAAACTAAAAATATCGCAAACTCAAAAACACAAGAAACCTCAAAAACTCAAAATTTCAAAAGTCAAAAACTCAAAAATTGAAAAAACTTAAAAATTAGAAAAGTGAAAAAACTAAAAAACGTATAAACCTCAAAAACTCAGAAAGTCAAAAACCAAAGAAACTAAGAAACTCAAAATCTCAAAAATTCAAAAGCTCAAGGACCAAAATATTAAAACAACAAAAACTAAAAAAACTCAAAAACTGAAATTAAACAAAAATTCAAAAACTCAAAATTCGAAAACACAAAAACGCAAAATCTCACACTCGAAAATTCAGAAACTTAAAAAACTAAAAAATTCAAAACTCAATAAACTAAAAAAATAAAAAAATTTAAAAATTCAAGAAACGAAATTCAAAAACTAAAAAACCGAAAAAGTAAAATATTCGAAAACTCAAATAACCAAAGAACAAAAAACTCAAAAATTCAAAACGTAAAAAATCAAAATGTCAAGAATTCAAAGCACAAGAACTCAAAAATAAAAAATTTAAAACTCACAAAACTCAAAATTTCATTAACTCAAAATCAAAAACTAAAAAAAATCAAATCTATAAGAACACAAAAAGCTCAAAAACTAAAAAACCCTAAACTAAAAAATTTAAAATACTCAAAAAGCACAAAAAGTAAAAATCCAATCTCATAAAACCCAATCCAAAAAACTCAAAAACACAAAAGTAGCTCGGTCGGTATAGCGACTGACTACAGGCTGGCTGGTGTGGAATGGAATCCTGGTGGGGACGAGATTTTCAGCCCGTCCAGACTGGCCCTGGGGCCCACCCAGCCTCCCCTAAAATGGGTACCGTGTCTTTCCAGGGGGTAAGGTGCGGCCGGGGCCTGCTGCTGACCACTCACCCCCTTCTAGTGCCGCAGTCACGTAAGAGTAGAGCTGTACCCTCTGGACCACACCAGGCCTGTAACTGGATCACTTCACTTTTTACGGTAGAACAAACATTTAAGATTTCTCTACGGTTGTGGCAAAATTGATAAGCAGATTACTACTGCAGTTACAAAAACATTATATTCACACTTAAATTTACACCTTGCAATGTTTGTCTTCACTTCATTTTATCTTTGTACTTTTATATGTGTGTTACTTACTTACTCCACGGTGCAGAGTCCTTCTTGAGAAGCTAACTGGTTTGCAGCTAGCCTAGAAATTTCCCGCATTTCACGGAACCCGAAGGTTCATTACCGTACTCACAAGCGTCCGCCACCTATCTCTATCCTGGGCCAACCCAACCCAGTCCACATCCCACCTCCTGGAGATCCATCCTAATATTATCGACCCATCTACACCTAGGTCTCCCCAGTGGTCTCTTTCTCTGCGGTTTCCCCACCAAGAACCTATATGCCCCCCTCTCCTCCCCCATACGCACCACATGCCCTGCCCATCTCATTCTTCTTGATTTTATCACCCGCACAAAATTGGGTGAGGAGTACACATCACTTAGCTCCTCGTTATGCAGTCTCCTCCATTCCCCCGTTACCTCGTCCCTCCTAGGTCCAAATATTCTCCTCAACACCATATTCTTAAACACCCTCAGCTTCCTTTCCTCTCTCAATATCAGCGACCAAGCTTCACACCCATACAAAACAACCGGCAAGATTATAGTTCTATATATCTTAATCTTTAATTTCCTGTACAGCAACCTGGAAGGCAAAAGATTCTGCACCGAATGATAGCAAGCATTTCCTGACCTCATTCTACTCTTTATTTCTTCCCGAATAGAATTTTGGATTGTTAAATTTGTTCCCAAATATTTAAACTCTTCCACCCTTTCGAAGGTACTATTATCAATCCTCACACTGTGATTTTGTCCTGCATTCTGATCTCGAGACATGACCATGTACTTAGTTTTATCAGCACTTA
>Ga0123354_10007581_pt1 | contig 16366 bp, 20 predicted proteins | sample TergutLab28metaG_2_FD_97872 | JGI IMG/M metagenome (GOLD analysis project Ga0123354, IMG submission 97872) | Labiotermes labralis P4 segment gut microbial communities from Petit-Saut dam, French Guiana - Lab288 P4 | ecosystem: Host-associated > Arthropoda: Insects > Digestive system > Gut ...
AAAGCCCCATCCACACCCACCCAAGCAGCCTTTGTCTTCCAGATCAATTCTAATACCATCTGCCTATCTACACATTGGTCTCCCAAGTAGTCTCTTTCCTTCAGATGTTACCACCAAACTATGTACACATTTATCTCCCATACATTCCACATGCCCCAATACATCTCATCCACCTTCACTTCATCATCCCCACAATATTTCGCAAGCAGTACAAGTCACAAATATCCTCAAATGATGCAGTTGTCTACATTCTACCCCTACTTCCTCTCTTATATCCAAATACAGTTGGGTATGCTACAACAAACGAGGCTACAATGAACAGTTTTCGGCAATAACATATAGGACGTCCCAATGAAAACATGCTACAACAAACGCAGAGGATTAATATCGGCTGATGTAGCATGCACGTGCGCATGATGTGTCAGACCTTCCCGGTTTGTTATTGTTTGTAAGGTACAGTTAACAGTTTATTTTAGTTTTCTACTTATTAGAGCCTTTAGCAGTGAAAATATTTTTTAAAATTATTCTGCTATACAATTTTAGCTAAGAGATGCCAAAATAGAGTGAGAAAGCTAATTAACTTAGACATTAATAAAGAAATAATTTCCAAGTGACAAAGTGGAAAAAGGGTACGAGATTTAAGTGCTGAATATGGTATAGCTAAATCAACGATCAGTACAATTTAAAAAAAAGGAAGAAACAAAAATTGCACAAGTTGCGAAGGGAATCTCTGGGTTAAGCAGTTGGATGGTAACTTTGCTCTAGGCTGTGGGCATGGAATGGATTACCCATAAATACACAAAATCCAATATATGCTATAACGAACAGATGCTATGACGAATGAGGTTCTAGAATCAATTACATTTGTTCCAGCATACCCTACTGTGTTTCACAAGCATCTCTTCTTTAACAATCCCCATTATTTGTATTGCAAGCAATGAACTAACAATTCCTACTGATGCTGTTCTTTATGACACAAAAAGAGAACACTTGTATCCATCTGTCCATCCATCCATCCATCCAACCATCCATTATATGACACTACATCCCATAGTCAACCCTTGATCTCCTATAATATCTGCCTACAGAGTATTTTATATGGTGCCGTCAACTGTCAGTTGTGCCACCAGAGAAGTCTGGCAGCACATTCTTGTACACCTTCCTCCCTTTCAAAGCTGGGACACCCCACTGGTCAACTGGAATTACACTCAGCTTGCACATCTTTTTTGTACATATGGTTGAGAGGGAGTCTTTGTACATGTCCAACCCACTGAGGTCAAAAATAAATACATGCATCCACGGAGAGAAATTTGGGATTTCTTTCGATTAGCACTTTCTTCGCATCATATCATTGACGTTTCTCACCACAGCATATTCTGTGTTTATGTCACTATTAATAGCTGAACACCACGCAGGGCTTGCCCCATATTTAATATTCTAGTGAGTGGCTCATACCTTCACTTGCCACATAGACTTTGTGAATAATATTCACATTGCACTTATACAACTCCTATCATTCATGTTTATATCAAAATTTGGTATTAATATTATTTTTAATTGCAGGTCCTGTTCATATGGACGATCTGCTGTACCTGTTCCCGCAAAATCACATGTTGCCCAACTTGAAATTAACACCAGAGGACGAAGACATGGTGGAGACAATGACATCCCTATGGGTTAACTTTGCCCACACAGGGTATGTTAGACACATTCTATACTTCAGCTTGCAATTGATACATTAAGGGAGATCACAATGACTACTTTCACAGCTACTTCATGAGACATTCTCAAATATAGCATGAAGCAAAACTGTATTTGTTCTGAATGGGTCAGTTAATGAAATGTGATTGTGGTGGTGGTGGTGGTGGTGGTGGTGGTGGTAGAGAACATACTAAGTACCATGAGTAGTAATGGGCCAGCACTGGTCGGTCCCCCTAATATCGTATATATATTGAACCGAGTTTCCCTGAAGAAGGACACTAGAAAAAAGTCGAAACAGGAATATGACCCCCCGTACAGTCTGGTAGATGTTCCTCCGTAGCCACCCCTACGCTGATGGTAGGGCTGAGTGCAAGGATGACCTAAATGCGTCCCGCGCAATACTCGTTCTTGAGCGCATAATATTAAAAAGGGTGGCAGGCCCCCGTACATTCTGATATTGCGGTCCATTCGTAGCCACCCCTACGCCGATGGTAGGGTTGAGTGGAAGGATGGACTAAAGGCGTCACGCGCACTACTCGTTCTTGAGCGCATAATATTAAAAAGGGTGGCAGGCTCCCGTAAAGTCTGATATTGCAGTCCCTCCGTAGCCACCCCTACGCCGATGGTAGGGTTGAGTGCAAGAAGAGCTTAAGTGAGGCCGTGGCAGTGCTCGGTCTTGAGCATAATATTAAAGAGGGTGTCAGGTCCCGTACAGTCTGGTAGCTGTGTTCCCTCCGTACCCACCCCTACGCTGATGGTAGGGTTCAGTTCAAGGATGGCCTAAATGCGTCCCGCGCACTACTCGTTCTTGAGCATAATATTAAAAAGTGTGTCAGGCCGCGTACAGTCTGGTAGCTGTGTTCCCCCACCTCTACGCTGATAATAGGGATGAGTGCAAGAAGAGCCTAAGTGATGCCGTGGCATTACTCGTTCTTGCGTAATATTATTAAAAAAGGAAAGGGCGCCCCCGTACAGTCTGGTAGAGGTTCCTCCGTAGCTCCAGGACCTAAGTGAGGCCAGGGCATTGCTCGTTCTTACGCAATATTATTAAAAAGGATAGGTTTTGTGTGAGTGCCCACCCCCCGTACAGTCTGGTAGCGCCGACTATAGTGTGAGAAGGCGTTTGACGTTGAGGGTGTCGAAAGCAGCCGCCGTCGCCGCCGCCGCCGCCGCCAAGTTTTGTTCTTTCCGGGGGGATGCAGGGAAGGTCCCGGGCATTACTCTTTCTTTAGCATAATAATAATAGTAAAAAAGGATCGGCGTGGTTGGAGGCAGCCGCCGTCCAGCTCGGTCCTCTTCCAGGCACTGGAGTTCACTACGGGCCCCCGTCCCCCTCAAGTTTGGAACTAAGAAACTTAGAATATGGCGGGCGTACCGTGACGAATATGTTACAGTGATGCACGGACGTTGAACCCGTGAAGAAGTATAGGGAAAAGGATAAAAGGTGAGAACACAATAGGCGTATGGGTAACGTATATTATTATTAGCGAGTCAAGAAGGAAAATAAAAAAAATACATACAATTGTCCCTTATTGTACATGTAGCTATACTGCAAACGGCGGAGGAGGAGTGTCAGCTCCCTGTCTGGGAGGACGAGGCCTGCGAACTGTCGACGTCGTCGGCGTACTTCATGTGCCGGTACTTTAAAGAGTTCGACAACGTTTAGTACTGCTAGCAGCGGATAGGACATCCCAAATAAGTTAACTTTTCTTAACTGATTACATAGCGTAAGGAAGCGTTGTTTGCTTGATTCTACGAGGGTGCTAGGGATGGTCGTATCCGCTGCCAGCAAGATTTCCCGAAGGTCCTTCAAGATGTTGCGTTCCGGTTGGTCCATGGCCTGCATTTTGTGCGCTGTCGGGCGATCATTCATGGCTGCTTCCAATTCGTGCAACCATGCTGTATATTGGATCAAAGGATCCCATCTCATTAGCAGCCGTAGGATCTGCCTCCACGACAGCAGCACTATATCCTCTCCTCCTCCGCGTTCGGCGCGGGGTGAGGGACGTCGGGTTGCATGATGCTGGCGACCAGGCGAGCGTTCTCCTCCTCCCCCACATTTCCCTTGTCAAACAGCGTCTGGAACAAAGAACATGACGTAAGCATACGAGAGTGACATAAACCAAGCGGCGCATTGATACAGAGTACATGACGTCAGCATCCGCCACAAAAAAATGTAGTCCGTCGTCAATAAATAGAAGGTCGCGTGTGCGTGGCAGCAACAGTTGGATTCGTCAGAATAATCTGACTACTGAAGAAATTGGAGGTGGCTTGTACGGGAACCGTAAGTACTATTCTGACTGCGGTTGAGGTATGAGATAGAAGATGTTGTAGGTGTGTCAATCCTAAATAGTTGTCTATCGTACTGTACAGAGAAATCATGGCTCGCAGATTCGAGATTGTGGACGCGAATACGAGACACTACAGGTGGTACAATGCCGTAGGAAGGCAGCTTACAGTGCGTTTAATACCCCCTTCAGATAGTACGAATCCCGTAACACATTTCCTAGCCAGTGTGAACAATCTCATCGAGCACGCGTTAAGCGATGTAGGTTATGGTGACATGGTGGGGATGACTATTCAAAATCAGGTGAATCAGAATGACAAGCCGATCGGAATCAGCTTTAGACGGAAAGATCAGTTATCCGCGGACGTGATATGGAGTGTGTTTGAAAAAGTCTCCCAGTCGAATTCTAGATTCAACGCCTTGGACACGTTATTCGTAACCGCGCATTCGGTCAAGATGTCCGTAGGGTTCGGTAGATGTGCCCTGAAGAGCAAGGGCAGATCACTCTCCGTAATGGCGCACCTCAAGCAAAGCATCGTTGAAGTGAAGGCAGAGGAAAACTGCCTGCCACACGCCCTCATAATAGCGATTTCTAGATTAGAGAAAGATCGGAATTATAATTCGTATGGAAGATGTTACAAGATACGTCCTGCGGTCCAAAAGCTACTCAAGATGACCGGCATAGATCTGTCCAACGGGGCGGGGATCCCTGAAATAATTCGTTTCCAGGAACACTTTCGGGAGTATAAGATAGTCGTCTACCAGGGTCTGAGTTGCGAAGATGTAATGTTCGAAGGGCAAGTCGGATCGGTCAAACGAATTAATCTGCTTTACGATGATGTCGAAAGACATTATCACGTAATCACTAACCTTACTGCTGCCATGGCAAGAAGGTACGTGTGTAAAGGGTGCCACAAATCATTTGACGTGACGTAACGCACGCCTACGACCAGACGTGTAGCGACTGTATGGCCTGACCCTCGTGCGCATTCTCGGGCGATAGAATACCCTGCTTTGCATGCAATAAACATTTTAGAAGCCAAACATGTTTCTCTAATCACAAGCAGCTCTCAATGAAGAAAAAATCCGTGTGTGAACGTAAGCGGTGTTGCGCGACGTGTGGATGGGCTGTGACGCGCGAAAATCACGAATGTAACAAGCGTTTCTGCGAGAACTGTAATCAGAACAAAGAAATAGGTCACCTGTGCTATATGAGCCCCTGAATGATATGTTGCCCCCCGCAAGTGATAAGGTACTATACGTCTTCTACGATTTCGAGACTACCCAAAATACCGAGTACACGGCCGAAGCTAAATTACACGTACCTAACCTCGTCTGCGTGCAGCAGTTTTATTCGCGGTGTGAGGACGCGGGTGACGGAGACTGCGTGCAATGCGGTACGAGGAAGCACTCGTTCTGGCAAGATCCTGTGGGGGACTTGCTTTCATACCTGGGCCAATAAGATCGTAGCTATAGCACAATGCCATTTCATCCTGAATAGGACGATCCTACTAAGATAGAAACCCGAAATAATTATGAATGGGTTTTAAATTATGTGCATGAAAGTGGAGAATCTAGTGTTTCTGGATAGCGTGTCGTTCCTTCCGTGCGCTCTGCGTAAGTTGCCCGAGGCGTACGGTCTGACGGCCTTCAAATCGTGGTATCCTCACCTAATAAATACTGAGGAAAACCTCGATTACATTGGTCCCATTCCCGACATTAAGTATTACGGCGTGAATGCGATGGGCGAGGAGGAGAGGCAGGAATTTCTCGCGTGGTACGAGAGCCAGAAATCAGAGATATTCGACAACAGGCGCGTGTTTGAAAAATATTGCCAGGATGACGTCACGGTCCTAAGACAGGCGGGTCGAGTCTTTAGGCGAGAATTCATGCAAATTGGGAACACAGAAGTATTTCTCGAGTCGATACCGATTGCGTCGGCTTGCAATAAGGTTATGCGTAAACGTTTTCTGCAGCCGACACTATTGAACTCATACATACCGGAGGGGTACACTTGTAATAACAATTATAGCAAGAAGCCGTTAATGTGGCTGCTGCATATGGAAGAGACGGACGGTGTGAAGATAATGCATTGTCGCAACGGTCGCGAGTACAGGTTGCCCGAATTACCCCACTTCAGTGTAGATGGGTATTGCCCCGAGACACGCACAGTCTACGAGTTCTTTGGTTGCTTCTATCACAGCCACACGTGCCAGCCGTTCCATGACGTTACCACGCTGAGAGGTGATACGCCAGCGGAACGCTACGAACAAACGATGTCGCGCTTGGAGCAGATAACGCGAGCGGGATACCTGGTCAAAGTGCAATGGGAATGTGAGTTTCAGGATGCAGGGAGACCCATAGTGCAGCAGAGTCCGCTGCGTACCCGTGATGCCGCGTACCGAGGTCGAACCGAGGCAATGCGTCTCCACTATAAGGCACGCGAGAATGAGACCATTCAATATGTCGATGGCATGAGCCTCTACCCGTACATACGCAAGTATTTCATGTTCCCCGTCGGCCATCCGAACATTCACGTAGGGGATGCGTGTAAGGATATAGAACCGTGCCTGCGTATGGATGGCCTGATCAAATTTTCGATCGTTCCACCAGATACGTTGTATCACCCCGTCCTCCCTCTCACGTGTAATAGTGAACTCATGTTTTGCCTGTGTAGAACGTACGTCCTCACCTCAGTTGAGGAATGTGTCCATACCCGAGATGAGGATCGTGCCCTCACAGATACGTGGGTAATGGACGAGCTGTGGCTGGCCGTCGAAAAGGGGTACCGGATACTCGAGATATGAGGTGTATGAGTATCAGGTAACGCAGTATAATCCCGAAACAGACGAGGGCGGACTTTTCGTCGCCTATATAAATATTTTTTTGAAACTAAAAGCGGAGGCTAGCGGTTATTCCGGCTGGGTCCACAGTCCCGAAGACGAGGACCGATATGTGGACTCGTTTTCGAAGAGCGAAGGGACACGGCTAGATAAGGAAGCGATCAGGTATAACGCTGCCAAACGGGGTCTGGCCAAACTCTGTCTCAACTCCATGTGGGACAAATTGACGGACAGAAACGATAGGACAATGACCAAAATTATCTCGGAGCCGAAAGATCTGTATGAATTCCTAGCCACCCCTGGAGTCGGGGTGACGAACCTCGCGTTTGCCAGCGATGACGTAGTCTACATCTCGTGGAAGCGTGGTGCAGAGGAAGACGTGCATAATCTGCGTCATACGAACGACGTAATTGGGGCTTACGTCACCGCCGGGACAAGAATCCATCTTTATCGCTACCTCGACGGGCTGCGAGAGAACGCGATGTATTGTGACACGGACTCTGTCATATACATTCAGCCGAGGGGTGAAACCCGCTGATCGAAACGGGGGACAAATTGGGGGACTTGACCTCCGAGTTGCGCTACTCAGAGAGCATTTCGGAATTTATCAGTGGTGGGCCAAAGAACTACGCGTACATTCCCTAAAGACGCGGCGAAAACGCCCCGGTCCCCAACTCCCTTCCTTCGTCATCGACCCCTAAACGAGGATACGATGACGATGACGTCACGGAGGGGCTCAGACGGAAGAAGAGGAAGAATAAATCGTAGCTAGCCCCCCGAGGCGTTTTCTCGACACAATGCGGTATCCGTGAGGATGGCGAGGAATTGATGATTGGTGATTCCCCCGCGTTTATAGATCCCGATGACAATATCACAATTAAGGGAACAGTGTTTAGAGGGACTGAGGGGCTGTGGGAACTATTGACGCGTAAGAACGTGAATATGCAACTTACAGGCAAGGAGGACCTGAAGACATATAAAAAAATATTGATATTGACTAACGCTCATTTGACTAGATATCAGCCTGGCGATAACATTAATATAACGCGAGGAAAGAAATTTCGCAATGTCATTGCGCCTCTCTTCGCGAAACCGAACGGACGGGGTGTCGAATCCTCGCTACGACGTAGGTGGCAAAAGTATTAGCAAATTATATTATGACCCCGCCAGACCGTCGGCTTTCTCGACTCTGCAGAAGCTTCGGCTTGCAGCGAAGAAAGGTAAACCGGACGTCATCAGAGCCTGGTTAGAGAAACAGGATGCCCATACGCTTCATAGGCCGGTGAGGAAGCGTTTTGCACGTAATCCCCTGATCGATGTGTGGGAATACGATCTCTTGCATGTAGAGCCCTATGCCAAATATAATGATAATTATAAATACATTCTTTCGGTAATAGATGTATTCTCGAAATATCTACATCTGATCCCCATAAAGACAAATAACGGGCCGTCTGTCGCCTTGGCGTTTCGGTCCATATTCGATGACCCGAAATGTTCGACAGGACGTGGCCCAATATGGGTACGAACTGCTAAGGGAAAGGAATTTCTAAATAAACATTTTCAGGACATGTTACGGGACGAAGGCTTTCAGTTTCAGGTGTGCAGGAACACCGAATTGAAATGTGCGGCAGTGGAACGCGTGCAACGCATGATTCGCGATAGACTATAAATATTTTACGTATAAAAATACCTACAGATATATCGATGTCCTGCCGAAATTTGTCAAGGCCTACAATGACACGATTCACTCGACGACAGGCATGGCGCCTTCGCGAGTCACCGACTCGGATGTGATGGCGATATGGAAAAGGATGGAGCAGGCCCAGGGACGCGTTCGCGTCGCGAAAGCAGCGACGTTTCGGGTGGGGCAGCACGTTCGCATGAGTAAAGAGAAGATGCGGTTCGCTAAGACTGACGAACAGAGTTTCAGCACGGAGATTTTCAGGGTCGCGAAAGTAATCGATAGGTGGCCGCGAGTCGTCTATGAACTAGAGAATTTAAATGGCACGCCAATCGACGGTCAGTTTTATCGCGAGGAACTGACCCCCGTACGAATAACTGACCAGACCTCCTATAAGATAAATAAAATACTGGACAAGAGGCTCAGACGCGGCATTCGCGAATATCTCGTCCACTGCCGAGGTTACAGTCAGGACTTCGACTCTTGGGTGCCTGCAGCTAGCGTGAAGAATATCTGAAAGTATGGCTACGCAAAGCCATTTTTACGTCACTCTGTTCAGCAACGCCTCGCGCGACATCTACGAACAGAATACTCACGCCGATTTCACGGTGAAACTGGCTCAGTCCGTGGACCTGGGTTCCACTTCCAATTGGGAGGTGGGTCTGTGTGACATTTCGTGTTCCTCACCCCCCGAGGAAACACTCGCCCTAATATACAGTAACCTGATATCACCGCAATTTGTGGGCGACAGCACCGTCCGCAGCATGCGGACATTCTCTTCCCATCATCGTCATCATGTCAGCATGAGTTTCGAAACGTGTATTACGTGCCTTTCGAGCAGCGGAGATTTCAGGACATTCGAATAGAATTCCTGATGACCGAAGGGCTGCACATCCCCTTCGAGGACAGCACGACGCCCACGAAGGTGGTGCTTCATTTTCGGAAGAATTACAAGTGGTGAAAAAAGTGTATAAAATGGGGCGTCGACATCTTGAATAGGACATTTAGAGCGATGCATGAATTAGAAGTGTACTACCTAAATCAGGCGGGTCACGGCCTAACTACTCAGGAGATCGGTCCCGTCTACTCCGCCCGGTTCTACCTTCAGCCAGGACGCGGGATCGGTAATTTTTTCGGCAGTCTCTTCCGTTGGGTCCGCCCATTCCTGTGGCGCGGAGCCAAAGCAGTGGGGCTCGAGACGTTGCGTACCGGTAGCAAAATCCTTACCGATATCGCTGAACGCGCCCGACGTGATTGCCGGGGATATAGTGTCTAAACACGTGACTGAATCCGTCCAAAATTTGATTAGCAAATTGCGGGGCCGGTGCCGGGGCCGCAAACGCGCCCACGGTGATGCTGTGGCGGGACGTAGGAAGACGATGAAGAATGGTCCCAGGCGTGCCCCGAGAAAAATAATAAAAAGGGACATCTTTTCCTAGTTTCACCTCAGTCACTCTTCAGCAGCGATCATGTCTGCAGCCGAAATAGCGTCCGTCAGTAGCAAGTTTGACATCTTTGCACATAGGCCTATACAGAAGTCTGTACTCGGGACAACAGAGGTCGCATATAAACCGATTGCCCCGTCGATTAAAATGATCTGGAATTTCTTATACCTGCCGATAACGACACGTACATCGATATAGATATCAAACTGTACGTCAGAGGTAAATTGATATCGGCCTCGGGAAAGGATGTGGATTTTTCGGACCACACGGGCGTGACAAATAATTTCCTCCACTCCCTATTTAGTCAATGTAACGTCACTCTCAATGGCGTCAACATCACGCAGGCCAGCGAGCATAACCAGTACCGCTCATATCTCGAGACGCTCATGATATATGGCTCAGATGCCGCAGTCACTCATCTCTCGAACGCCTACTGGTATCTCGATACTGGCGACATACAGCCTGTCGACCCCTCGGCCGAGAATGTGACCGCCATGACCAACAAGGGATTCATCCTTCGTTGGAACAGGATTAGCGCGAGTAGGGAAATACAGCTATTCGATCGATTACATAGCGACATATTTAACGTGCCCCTATACTTGCTGCCGGGCGTCTGGTTGCAGATCAGGTTGACCAAGGCCCGACCTAACTTCTATCTGATGAACAAGAGCGTCGATTCAAAGACCGTTTTCAATTTTTTGGACGCCCAATTACTGGTCAGGCGCGTCAGGCCGAACTCCGCCATATTGCTGGCTCACACTGCGACGCTGAAAAACAGGGGGAGTCTCGCGCGCTACAACCTTACGAGAGTCGAACTCAAGACGTTCACATTCGCGGCCGGGTCGAAATCCATGTCTATAGACAACACCTTCCTGGGTCCCATCCCGAAACCTCTGCTGTTCACCATGGTCGAAAATACAGATTTTAACGGTTCGTTGGACAGCAACCCGTACAAATTTCAGCATTACAACATCAGCGATTTTTCGCTGTTTGTGAACGGTAAACAGTTCCCTAACGAGGGCCTGACTCTCGGCATGGATCATGAAAAGACGTCCGTCATTGGCTACAGGACGCTATTCGAAGAGTCTGGCATACATCACTCGAACACGGGGCTGCAGATAAGACACGATATGTATATAAACGGCTATTTCAAATTACTCATTGATCTCACACCTGATAGGGGCGCGTCGGAGGGTCATACGTCCCACCCCGCGAACGGCAGTATCACGATCGAGTTGAAATTCAATAAGCCATTGGCCGAGGCGATCACGTGCCTGTTGTACCTAGAATTCGACAATTCAGTCCTCATAGATTTCGAACGTACAGTTACGACCGACTTTTAATGGACACCGTGCAGATACTGTGTGCGCTGCGTGACGTCAGCTCCTTCCTCGATGTTTTCCCCTCCGATCTCCTACCACAATCGATCACGCGTACCTTCACCGTCATCGTCAATGCCGATCCCCACACAGAGGAACGTTCACACTGGCTAGGCGTGCACTTCAGACCCAAATCTTCGAGTGCCGACTATTTCGATTCTTATGGCATCGTACCGCTCGTACACAGTATCCAGGGATTCATCAACCGCAACTGCGCGACCTGGGACTATAACAGGCGACAGTTACATGGCCTGACGACCGACGTCTGTGGAAAGTACTGCTGTCTATTCTCCCTCTACATGGATCGGGGCTACACGCCCCAGGAATTCACCTCGCTATTTGATACGTGCAACCATGCAGACCAGCAGGTGGAGCGGCTGTTCACTACAGAATTCGGGGCCCAGATGTCTCGGGGCGGCTGGGGTCAATGCTGCCGCAGCTGCCTATAAAAGGTAAGTACTCTGCCCGTTTCTAATCATTCCTAATCTAACATGGCTGGCAGGAAGGTCGTGATTGATTACGAGTTCTTGCGAGGGCGCCAGAACGAGACGGTCGTCAAGGAATTGTGCATGGTTAGCGCCGCCGCGTCCGAGACGTTCCGTTTCAAGAGCCCCTACAAGATGGGGGATCACGGCTCGTCAGAGAACGGCCTGAATTGGGCCGACGGGCATATCGAATATAAGGAATTGCACACGGTTCTCACTGACGCCGGTTTCGCACACCTCTACGCCTGCGGCGTCTCTAAATGCACATTCCTCGCCGGGCTGACGGGACGGCCGATCCATAAACTAGAGGATCTCGCGTGCCCCCATCCATCTCTTTCAATCACAAACGCTGGTGTACATTGCCATGTCACAAGTTTCCCAAATTTGCTTGCGCAACCAAAACCGCGCATTCACTCTACGATTGGTTGATGTACTATCTGCAGAAGAAGGACTTTGTCCAATGTCCAACTGATATGACCCGTCATTGTGCAGACTTTGTTGCGTCTCTATAAAAACCCCGATCGAGCACGTCCCGCATCATTCTGCTGCCGCTGCGATGGCTACTAGTCGCCAACCTGCTACTAAGAGGAAGCGCGCCCTGGAGCAGTTGCTGCCCGACGTCTCGCCCGACATCTGCCCCTTCTGGCCTACCAGTGCAGTCTTCGATCCCCAGAGAGTGCTGCTGAGACGTCTATTTTTCATCAACTCCGACATGACCGAATACGTGCCTGTCGGTTTCTACCCTGCACGCGACTATCAGCCGCTGGTGGAATTCGGCGCCATAAGGAGGGGCGGGTCGAAATCCATCATTCTCAAGGACGAGCATATCGACACGCTGGCGGACTGTCTGCCCAAGATGCTCGTTTCCGCCTGCAATGGAGGAGGGATCGGGGCAGTGTGCGTGGGCGGTGCCTTCCGCCTATCACCGCCGAAAAACTTCGGGTCGGCAAGACTCTATTTCGACACGCAGTACAATAGCCTAACTATAATGGCCCTACAAAATTTCGCCCGAATATTTCACATAGTGCAACAACAATTGCTCGATTACACCACCGCTTTGCCGGACGTACTTTCGTATGTGACATCGTCCGTAACTTCAGTGACGTATGTCGAACCTGTGCCTAACGCCAGTGACCTCATAGACTATCGTCATCTGTTCGAGGAACTCGTGACATCTGTATAAATTTATGTATGACTATTGCTTAACCAAATAAACGCCTAATTTTAACCGAATTGTGTATTTTATCACTGCACATAAAAAAATATTAACTGTACTTACCTTTGTTTTCTCGACACCCCGTCATGCCTTCTTCACACACAGGAGCAGCAGCAGCAGCAACCACCGGCGCGGATACAGCAGCAGCGAAGACGACGACCACCACCACCTCGGCAGCCACCAGGACACGGATGCAGCAACGACCACCTAGGTGTAGTCTGACATCAATTCTCTCTCAAGGGGGTTTACACACATGTTACAAGATGATGATCTCAGGAATGCAAATGCGTAACCTCGCTTACGTTCACATACATACTTGTGTTTGAGGTGCATCTGCTTATGACTTCTAAAATGTCTGTTGCAGGACGGATTCGAACGTCAGACAATGCACTCGGAGGTATAGCCGCGCAGTCGCTACATGTTTGGTAGCGTCTGCATGGCCAGTCCCCCGAGCGCATTCTGTAGCGTTCGAATCCCCGTGTTGAATGCAATAGACATTTTAGAAGCCGTAAACAGAAGTTCTTCAAACACAGCTGCTATGTATGGAAACGTAAGCGATGTTGCGCAAGTGTATTCGTGATGGTCATGCTGCAACATGTGCGTTGGCCTGTCAAAAAACTAACTGCACTGAGGTATCATGTACAAACTTCACCTACCTCCTGTCTTCACGATACACACACAGACGTCCACCACTAGCAGCTTCATGATGCACACACAATGCTATGCTTGGGGATGTACCACACACTCGCAGCTTCACGAAGCACACACGCAAGCGCCCAACACAACAATGCTATGATGGGGTGGGGTTACGTTTTATACAGACCTCTAGGCGTCGATTCCGCCTTCCCTCATTCGATATATCAAAAGACTCTGATTAGGTCTGTGTTACGTCAGTGGCTTCAAAAGTAGATAACTGCGTCAGTTGGGGACATCACCTTCCTACCTATAGCTAGCCCAGCCTTGCTGATATTGCGGAAAGAGGCACGCTCGTGTACGTGTTTAAATACAGTTAGATAAGTAACAAGGAGAACGTGCTTGATTACTATTCTAACTCTGCGCGTGACTGGCAACTGTTTTTTTTTCAGACCAACGACGCATTACATTGTTCATGGACTGCCACAGGGGTGACCAACACACTTGCGTTACGCCTGTTGACATACATATACCTAAGCGGGTGCGAAATTATTTTCATACGGTCTATCACGTCGACTTTGGAACTTATCGTGCACTCAAATGTAATTCTAACGATGTCAAATTAACCTTTGCTTCATAAAAGCACGCGGGGGGAGCCTTCTCATAACCACACGTTGAGGCCCGACCCTCTACCAAACCACACCACGGAACGCCCGCATATCGTAATTTTCTTAGTTCCAAACTTGAGGGGGGCGGGGCCACGTAGTGGGCTCCAGTGCCTGGAAGAGGACCGAGCTGGACGGCGGCTGCCCCAACCACGCCGATCCTTTTTTACTATTATTATTATGCTAAAGAAAGAGTAATGCCCGGGACCTTCCCTGCATCCCCCGGAAAGACCAAAACTGGACGGCGGCGGCGGCGGCGGCGGCGGTTGCCGACACCCTCAACGTCAAACGCCTTCTCACACTACAGTCGGAGCTACCAGACTGTACGGGGGATGGGCACTCACACAATAAGTATCCTTTTTAATAATATTGCGCAAGAACGAGCAATGCCCTGGCCTCACTTTGATCCTGGAGCTACGGAGGAACCTCTACCAGACTGTACGGGGGCATCCTTTCCTTTTTTAATAATATTACGCAAGAATGTGAAATGCCACGGCATCACTTAGGCTCTTCTTGCACTCATCCCTATCATCAGCGTAGAGGTGGGGGAACAGCTACCAGACTGTACGGGGCCTGACACCGTTTTTAATATTATGCTCAAGAACGAGTAGTGCGCGGGACGCATTTAGGCCATCCATGCATTGAACCCTATCATCAGCGTAGGGGTGCGTACGGAAGAACCTCAACCAGACTGTACGGGGGCTCATATTCCTGTTTCGACTTATTTTCTAGTGTCCTTCTTCAGGGAAACTCGGGTCAATATATATATATATACGACATTAGGGGGACCGACCAGGGCTGGCCCATTACTACTACCGTGAAATAAAGAATATAAAATAGGGTTTTCTGGGGATATCGGTACTTAAATTGTGACCTATTCTTTTTCTAAATTTTTTAAAATTATATAACTAGTACTAAACGAAATCAGTACTTCCCTAGTGGTTACAGCAAAAAAAATAATCTAAATACACCATGAACTCAAGTAAGAAAAAAATCCTAGTGGAACACCATATTCTTAAATTAAAATTTTGTTATTCAAACTGCAAATTGTTAATTTAGATCCGTCGAAACCCCATCCATTTTAGATAATATATTAAGAATATAAAACGGAACAACAGCACCAATAATTACATATTCATTTCAGATTGTCAATGCGTATTACTCTGCATTCAATTTGGTTTAGAATTTGGCATCACACATTTCAGATTAATCAGATGGTACATGCATTCTTATTTCTTTGCATGTCTGATTAACGACGGAAAGTCATTAAATAACAGGAATTTAATTCTAAAGTTCATGAAAAAATATGTACAACGAAAAATCTTATTTTGGGACACAAAATGGTTCCTTAGCAATTTGCCATGTAGGGGTCGTGACGATCAAGCATTATGAGCACGCACAATAGCTCGCACAACATGGCCGTTCCATTGTTAACTGGCACCGTGGAAAAGCACGAAGCGTTATTCGTTTTTTTGTGGTCAGTGTGTGTGAAACCTTCTGAAATCTACAGAAGAACCCAGGTTAATAGTGCAGACAGTTGTTTGGGTCAGTGGAGAGTGTATGGATGGTTGGAAATATTTCAAAATGGAAGACAAAACGTCACTGATGAACACCGCAATGGGAGAGTAGTTAGCGTGGCAACTGAGACGGTGAAACAGCAAACTGTGACTTCAGTTTACCTAACAAATGCCTCATTACAAAATACTTTTTGTTTGTAACAGGAATCCAGCACCAAATTGGAAACCTGTTTCTTCGCCTGATGTGCTCGACTACGTTCGCATCACTCAAAATGGGCTACAGCCAGGACAAGGACTTTTCAAAGAGCGCAGTGAATTTTTCGAAACTCTGCCTGTCATAACTAGATACACAACCTCAGATAAGGATGAACTGTAGCAGCATCATCTCTGCTTCAGCAGTTTAATTGTGACAACATTGAGGTCATAAACAACTCTTGTAAAATACTGTAATTTTCAAACATTTCCAGATTAATACTGTAAGTCACATTTCTCTTTGTATACACAATATACTATG
>Ga0123354_10007582_pt1 | contig 16365 bp, 13 predicted proteins | sample TergutLab28metaG_2_FD_97872 | JGI IMG/M metagenome (GOLD analysis project Ga0123354, IMG submission 97872) | Labiotermes labralis P4 segment gut microbial communities from Petit-Saut dam, French Guiana - Lab288 P4 | ecosystem: Host-associated > Arthropoda: Insects > Digestive system > Gut ...
ACAGCATTATTTCCATGCCTTCGCTGCTTTCGCTGTCGGCTATGAAGGCATTTGCTTTGGGACGGAGAGCGAAATGGAAGGATTATGTTGATTTGTACTTTGTGTTAAAAGACTACTTCTCTGTGAGAGAAATTTCAATAGCGGCGGATCAAATTTTTGGACAGTTGTTTTCTGAAAAACAATTTCGTTTGCAACTGGCATTTCATAAGGATATTGACTATTCAGAGCCGGTTGAGTATATGCAGGACTTTGAGGTCAATGATCAGGAGGCGAAAGACTTTTTAATAGATAAGTCATTACAGGAAATTTGATAAATTCTATAAAATTAGCTTTAACAGGTTGCGGAAGAGTTTCGAAACGCCACATTGAAGCGGTTCAGGCAGTGGATGGCATTGATATCGCTGTAGTTTGCGATATTGATGAAAACAAGGCTAAGAAAGTTTCGGAACAACTCTCAGTACCATATCTTAAGGATTATAAAAGATTAGAGGATGTGGATGTTGTATCCGTGATGACGCCATCGGGGATGCATCCGCGACATGTCATCGAATTGGCAGAATATACCAATATTCCGTATATTGTTTGCGAAAAACCGATTTCACTTACGCAGAGGGAAGTATATGAAATGTATGAACGTGTGGGAAAAGCCGGAAAAGTATTGCTGCCTGTATATCAAAACAGATATAATCCGTTGATTGTCTTTTTGAAAAATCTGATAGATACCGGAAAACTTGGAATGATTCATCAGTTTGTGTGCAATATTTTCTGGAACCGAAACGATGATTATTTCAAAATCGACTGGCACGGAACCAAAGCCTACGACGGCGGTGTTTTTTATACGCAGGCAAGCCACTATGTGGATATGATTCAGTTTCTTTTCGGCAAAATTAAGAATGCTTACGGCGTGGGCGGCGATTTGCGAAAATTTGAGGTTCATGATTCAGTTTCAGCAATATGCGAATTGCAAAACGGAACCGTAGGCGCGCTGAATGCCACCGTAAGCGTGTACCGCACCAATTATTTGACCGAACTGATCGTTCTCGGCGAAAAGGGAACTGTTCGTTTAAGCGGGACAAATCTCAATCAAATTGATTTTTGGGATGTCGAAGGAATGGAAAAACCGGATATGGATTTTAAGATTGACCACCAATACGGCAAGGGACACGATACAATGTATGAATATATCGTACAAAAGCGATGGGAGATGTTTCCCTGTTTTGAAGATGTGCTGAGCGGGATACAGTTGATGGAAAGGATATCGTTTTGAGGTCATGTACGCAAACCCGATTTATAAGATAAATAATCAATTTTTTATATGTTTACAGATGATAAAAATGCGCAAATCGTATTAGCGCTGTTAAAAAAATATAATATAAAAAAAATCGTTGTTTCTCCGGGTACGACAAATGTACCCATTTCAAGGAGTGTACAAATAGATTCTTTTTTTGAAGCATATTCCGTTGTAGACGAACGTTCAGCCGCTTATTTTGCAACAGGTCTTGCTTTTGAATCAGGTGAACCCGTGGTAATTTCCTGTACAGGTTCAACAGCAAGCCGCAATTATCTGCCGGCCCTTACCGAGGCATATTACCGGAACTTGCCCATAATTGCGCTTACATCACAACGTCCGGTAAGTGACTATGGTAGTCTTCAACCTCAATCAATAGATAGAACTATTTCTCAGGCAGACGTTAAACGTTTATCCGTTAATCTGCCTGTTATCAGGGATAAAGAAGATGAAAAGGCATGTATTTTATCGGTGAATAAAGCGTTAACTCTGGCGACAAGAAAGGGAGGCGGTCCCGTTCATATAAATTTGCCTTTAAATACTTTATCTTTTACTGCGACTGATTTGCCTGGTATTCCAAAAATAGATTATTATCAGACAGATGATTTGTTTTGCGATGATTGTATATCGCAATTGAGAAACCTGCTTTATGGTAAGAAAGTAGTACTGCTAATCGGCTCTCACAGAAAGTTTTCCCTTAAAGAAATAGAAACAATTGAAGAATTTATTACTATCTATAATGTAACGGTTTTTTATGACAATACCTCAAATTATTACGGAAAAAACAGAGCCTTGTCGGCCGTTCTATCTGGTTTAAGAAGAATAGATATAAAACCGGAGATCGTAATAGATATTGGCAGTGTTACACCGGTTTATTCCATGCCAAATTTTCTTAAAGGCGTGGACATGTGGCGTATTTCGGAAGACGGAGAATTTCATCAGCGTTGTTTTGGAAATTTGAGAAAACAATTTGATTGTTTGGAGTATACTTTCTTTAAGACTCTTGCAAATGGACAAGCCAAAGCAAGTGAAAATGAATACTACAATACTGTGATGGAAAAAATAGGCAAAGTGATTGTTCCTGATTTGCCATTTTCCAATATATTTGTAGCGTCAATATTAGCCCAAAAATTACCGGAAAGCTGTTCTCTTCATATGGGGGCAAGTGAGAGTGTGTCTAATATGAATTTCTTTGAACTGAAAAAATCAGTTAATTCTATAGGCAATGTAGGTACAATGGGTATTGACGGCGCGCTATCTACCCTTGTAGGACAATCAATGGCAGACAGGAATAGATTGTACTTTGGACTGGTTGGCGATTTAACCTTTTTTTACGATATGAATATTTTGGGAAATCGTCACATAACTAACAACATACGTCTTTTACTTGTTAATAATGGAAGAGGTATAAGATTCAGGATTATTGCTGATGTTGAGAAACCATTTGGCAATGAGAATGATGAATTTATTGCTGCGGCTGGACATTATGGTTCAGCAGAAGGATGGGGCCGCTCAATGGGTTTTGAATATCTGACTGCAAGTAATAAAGACGAATTTTTAGTTCTGATTGATGATTTTTGTTCACAGGATATTAATAAATATAGTAAACCAGTTCTTTTTGAGGTATTTACAACCGTAGAAGATGAGCAGAAAGGTTGGAAGTTGATACGCAGAGCAAACAAACCAGTTGAAACCGCTTTAAAAGATGTAGCCAAACAAGTTTTACCCACAAAAGCAGTGAATGTATTAAAAAAGTTAAGGAAATGAAGGTATTATTGCTTGGCGGTACGGGGGCAATGGGTGTTTATCTTGCACCGGAATTAATAAATCTGGGATTTGATGTATTTATTACATCCCGTTCGGCAAGAAAATCTGACAGCAATAAACTTACCTATATACAGGGAAATGCCCGAGATGAGGATTTTATTACAAAAATGCTCGAAGATAGATATGATGCGATTGTAGATTTTATGATTTATGCAACAAATGAATTTCGTCAAAGGCACGGATTATTATTAAAAAACACAAAGCATTATATTTTTCTTTCTTCAGGTAAAGTGTTTGCCGAAAGCAATCAGCCAATAACAGAGAAATCACCCCGCTTACTGGATGTTTCTGATGATTCGGAATATCTGGCAACAGATGAATATGTTTTGGCAAAAGCACGTCAGGAAAACATATTGCGGGAATCACAATACAATAACTGGACAATTGTACGACCTACAATCACCTATTCTAAAACACGTTTTCAATTGGGTACATTGGAAGCAAATACAATTATTTTTCGTTCAGTTCGTGGTTACCCGGTAATCTTACCACAGGAAATGCTTCAAAAGCAAACTGCGATGACGTGGGGTGGAGATGTTGCAAAAATGATTGCGCGGCTTACATTGAACCAAAATGCTTTTGGTGAAGACTATAATGTTTGTACTCACGAGCATCGTACATGGGATGAAATAGCGCAGTATTATAAAGAAATTATCGGACTCGATGTCTTTCCTGTAAACCTTGATACTTATGTAAAAGCCATTGGGAGAAAGTATCAAATATTATATAGCAGAATGTTTAACAGAATCTGGGATAATTCAAAAATATTAAACACAGCAGGTTTACAAAAAGATAATCTTATGTCTATTTATGACGGTTTGGCTAAAGAATTGTCTGATCGTCAAAAATTATTCACTATTCAACCTAACTATATGATCAATGCTAAAATAGATAAAATAACACGTTCACGTATTCCCTTGAACAAAGCAAGTGCAAAAGAAAAATTATTTTATTACTGTGCATATACCGGTATTGATGTGTTTTTGAAATATATGAGAAATTGTATTAAAAAAAATGTCATTTTCTGCAAGTAATAAGCGCATAGCGAAAAATACTCTGATGCTTTACTTACGGCAAATCTTAGTGATGCTGGTGAGTTTATATACCGTGCGTGTTTTGCTGGGAATATTGGGAGTAGAGGATTACGGGATTTATAATGTTGTAGGCGGTTTAGTAGTTATGTTTTCTTTTCTGAATTCAGCTATGACACAGGCAACCCAGCGTTTTCTTAATTTTGCAATGGGGCAGAACGATACAGAACAGGTAAGAAATGTGTACAGCATTAGCTTTCTCATTCATATACTGATTGCGGTAGTGGTTATCATTCTTGCGGAAACTGCAGGGTTATGGTTTTTCTATAACTGGCTTAACATACCGATTGAAAGACAAAGCGCTGCTTTTGTGGCGTATCAGTTTTCTGTTGTGGCAACGGCGATAGGTATTTTTCTTGTCCCGTACAGAGCTACAATTATTGCGTATGAGAAAATGTCTTTTTTTGCAATGATTAGCATCGTTGAGGTTTTTTTTAAATTGGGTATTGTTTTTCTATTGCCATTCATCTTTTTTGATAAATTAACCGTATATGCATTTCTTGTTGCGATAGTTGGATTAGTTTTATTTTTTTTGCACAAAGTATATTGTAACAAAATGTTTGAGACAGCACATTTCCGGTATTGCCGGGACAAACAACTGTTTCAACATCTTATCGGATTTTCGGGTTGGCTTGTATTCGGCCAGTTTGCCAATGTATGCAGGAATCAGGGAATAAATGTGCTAATAAACATTTTTCATGGAGTTATATTAAACGCCGCCATGGGAATCGCCAATCAGGTAAATACAGCCGTTTATACTTTTGTGACGAATTTTCAAACTGCCGTCAGGCCTCAAATCATTAAATCTTATGCCGCCAAAGAATATGATATTTTCATGCAGCTGATTTTTCGTTCTTCAAAAGCATCATTTTATCTGTTGTTTCTTTTTTTCTTGCCTCTGTACATCAATGCTGATTTTGTTTTACAGGTATGGCTAAAAAATAACGTTCCTGAATATTCAATCATATTTACTCGGTTAATTCTTTTTTATTCGTTAGAGATAGCGATAGGTTATCCATTAGCAATGTCCGTAGAAGCAACCGGAAATATAAAAAAATATCAAATTGTTGTTAGTTCTTTGATAATTATTAACTTACCCTTATCGCTTCTTTTTTTGTGGTTGGGTTTTAACCCTGCGTGGGTATTAATTATTAAAATTGGCTTAAGCTTTTTAGTACTAGTTTGGCGTATATTTTATTCAAGTAAATACTTAAATCTTTCGATTATTAACTTTTTACGGGAAGTGATTGTACCTATATTGGTTATTGCGGGGGTCTCAAGTATAGTAACAACATTTTTAACAAATTTTTTTATTGATTGGACTAAATTAATACTGTCTTGTATTGTATCAACAATTAGTATTGGTTGTCTGGTTTATTATGTTGGAATAAATAAACAGGAAAGAGTTTTATTGAGAAACTGGATAAATATAAAAATCAAAAAGAAAACCACTTTAGTATAGATTTCTTTTAAATTTTAAAAAGGAGTAATAATTATATGATTATTGATAATTCTAAAAATCAGTCTTTTGATACTGTAAAAATAACTTTTACAGGTGATATTATGTGTGATATGGATGAAATTCCCGCATATAAAACAAAAACAGGTGAATATGATTTTTCAGATATTTTCAATAGTTGTAAGGATTTTTTTCTTTTATCTGATTTTGTGGTTGGTAATTTGGAAACACCTATAGCTAATAGTGAATACAGTTATGAACGTATTGTTTTTAATAGTCCTATTGAATTTGCAGAAGCTATCAAAGCGAATGGAATTTCGATGGTTACTACAGCCAATAATCATTGTTTGGACAGAGGTGTCTCCGGATTAACTGATACAATTTCAAACCTTGATACAGTTGGATTAAAACATACTGGTCTGAACAGTAAAAATATCCAGCCAAGCGGTATTATAGAGAAAATTAATGACATGAAAATAGGCTTTCTTTCATATACTTATGGTACTAATGCTTGTTATAATAATCATTACTTGGATAAAAATGAAAAATGGAAGGTGAATCTTTATCAGGAGCAAGAACTTTATAATCCAATCTATCGTTGCTTTTATAATTCAATTTTTTGTGTTTTTATCAGGAAAGCAATAAATTATTTTAGTCGTCGTTTTCTGTTTCATAGAAATATTTTTTGCCCTCCTTACGAACGTACGGAAAAAAAGAAACAGTTCCTTCAAAGAATGAATAATGATATAAATGCTTTGAAGAATTTAGGTGCAGAGTATATTATTATGTGCTTGCATGCAGGCGGACAATACAATCCTCATCCGATTAGAAAAACAAAAAAAATCATTGCAAAAATAGCGAAATTTAATCTTGATGCAATTATTACCAACCATGAACATGTAATTCACTATGGAGAAATACTATCCAATAATAAGATAATAGCCTATTCTTTAGGAAATTTTACTTCTCAACGCGGAACAAATAAGGCCCCCTTCGACAAAATGGCTGAATATTCATTATTACTCCACTTATATCTTTCCAAAGATAAAATGATTGTGCAGCCTTTCAACATTACTTTTACCATAACAAAAACAATTTCTGTTGGTAAAAACAAAGTTAAAACAGTATTTTTATTCGATCTTATAAAAAATTGTGATGATGAAAATAAGAGGAAAGAATTACTATTCGATAACCTAAAGATATACAATCTATTCAGAAACAGCGATGAAAAAGAAATTGAACTAAAGTTGGAATATCCACTCAAAGGTTGAGTAAAAAGATGAAGTTGAGAAATTTAAGAATTGGACCTTGCCTGAAAACATCCGTACTGGGAGGAGAGGAGGGCGAAGTTGCCCTTATCGCAGATGTTGAAAGCGAAAAATTTAATATAGATACTATTTGGTTCAGTGTTCCCCGAAAATACGAGACTTGGTTGACAAAAGACCGATATGACGGTTTTCTGGTAGCGCTGTTATATCCTGCAATGGCTTACGGCGAAAATATTGAAATTGACGGAACCGTATCGGAGAGATTGTATCAAAATGTAAAAGAATGTGTGATACCTATTCTTTTGGTATATTCGCCAAATTTAAAAAAAATAAATATATCGGTAAAAGAAACAACCGATAAAATCATAGAAACGGCGACACATATCGGAACCGGATTCAGCGGAGGAGTAGATAGTTTTTGTACCATTTACGACAAATTTGTTCTTGAAACCAATCCTAAATATAAAATAGATATCCTGACAAACATCAATGTTGGCAATTATTATGGTTACCGCTCTATGGAGACTGATGTTCTTTTCCAGAGAGCATTCGACAGACTGAGCGGATTTCCCTCGTATGTCGGGTTACCCTATATCCCGGTTAACTCGAAACTTGCCTATATCTACGGAGAAAAGTGGAGTTTTATGCAAGTACACTTGTTATATACAATTGCGGGTATTTTGTCAATGCAAAATTGTTTTACCAAATATTATTTTGCTTCTGCTCTTTCTTTTGCAGAAATTCCATATTATGCCAAAAATTATGTTAATTATGGTATTGCGGGGTTTTGTGATGTCTATATACTTCAATTTTTAAGCACCGAAAGTTTGTCGATAATTCCTAATGGTCAACAATATACCAGAGCTGAAAAAACTGAAAGAATATCCCATTATTCGCCCACTTATGATTTTTTGGAAGTTTCACCCAGAGATTCTACAGGAAAGCAGGATGTATTTCGTCCTAAATGTATTAGAACGCTTACATCACTTGATTCATTGGATAAATTGGAATTGTACTCAAAAATATTTGATTTGGAAAGGTATAGAAAAAACAGGTTTTACATAAGGTGCCAACAGGTTCTTGATTACAAAAAGGATCCTTATGTAACAGATAACATTGATTTTGCCCGCTTACACGGGAAGAAATTTCCGAGTTACTGTATTGCGTTTATCGTATGTTTACCTAAAAATGTATTAAAAGTGCTTAGTCGAATTTTGGGAAAAAAACTAACGGCGAAAATTAGAACGATGCTTAAGATGAAAGATAAATTTGATTACTTTAGTATGATATCACAAGAAAATCAAAGATAAAGACATGAATGAACAATTGCTTGAATACCAAAACTGTGTTTATAAAATACTTATTGATTTTCATCATTTTTGTAAAGAGCAAGGACTTACTTATTATTTAAGTTCCGGAAGCCTCCTGGGGGCTGTACGGCATGGAGGATTTATACCATGGGACGATGATATAGATGTTTCCATGCCAAGAGATGATTATGAGAAATTATTATCCCATTATTCACCCCGTTTACCAGATCACCTTAAACTCATGTATTATAAGAACGCTGAGCATTTTTACATGAATTTTGCTAAAATTGTAAATAACAATACTACTGTAGTTGAAGAATATGCAAATTCATATAGAGTGGAAGGTGCATACATTGATGTTTTCCCCATTGATGGCGCAGGAAAAACGTACCAAAAAGGAAAATGGCGAAGATTTGTTGCAGAACCTCTTATAAGGATGAGTAGATGGTCAGCGTATCCAAAGGAAGTGCTAAAAGGTTTAAAAAGATGGCAATCAGCAATAATACGTGTTGCTTTTATTTTTAAGTCTCCTAAATATTATGATTGGTTGGTTAACTTTTTAAAAAGGAAACCATATTCAAATAGTGAATATGTGGCAGTTTACGTTGGAAATTACAAATATAAAGAGATTATGCCGTGGAAAATTTACGGCAATCCAATAAAAATTAAATTTATAGATTTTTATTTTGATGCGCCTGAAGATATTCACGGCTTCTTAAAGCATAAATATGGCGAGAATTATATGGAACTTCCACCTGAGGAGAAAAGAATAAGCCGTCACAAATTGGTTTACGTAAACATTAATCAATCTTATCGGGATTTCAATTTCGACGAGTACATAAATAAGAATAAAGCTAAAACGTGAATAAAAAAATAATAGGTTATACAACAGGAGTATTTGACTTATTTCACATAGGTCATCTCAATATTTTGAAAAGGGCAAAAGAGCAGTGTGATTATCTCATTGTCGGCATCAGTACCGATGAATTGGTTGAGCACTATAATAACAGAAAACCTATTATTCCTTTTGAGGAAAGAATAGAAATCGTTGCAGCAATAAAATACGTGGATAGGGCTGTAGTACAGCGAAATATAGATAAATTGGCAGCATGGCGAGAATTAAATTTCAATATTTTGTTTCACGGTGATGATTGGAAAAATACTCCCATGTACAATGAAATAGAAAAACAATTTCATTCAATAGGGGTAAATTTAATATTTTTTCCATACACACAGGGAACCTCATCTACAATGATTAATCATTTTTTACAAGAAAATAAATAATATGTCTGAAAAACAAAATCAACGGATATAAGACATGACCAAATCGCCATATATTTTTCCATTTATCCTGTTGTTTACGGTTTTTTTTCTTTCATTGTTATCACCTGTTCATAACAATGTACTTCTGAAAAATATATTTTTAGCTCTGCGGGTAATTTTAAATACTACAATTATTGCTTTGGCGATAGATCATCGAAGAAAAGAATCTATGGACAAGTTATTTGCTTTTGTTCTAATATTGCCTTTAATTTTTGCGCTTTATAAGTTTCATGCAACTCGATATTTTGACTACTTCTTACTTATTTCAAGCGTTTATATTTTTTGTACTCTTAAAGCGGAGGAGTTATGCTTTATTGTAAAAAGAACAACACAGATCTATTTTGTTTTGTTGTTATTATTATGTATTCTAACCTTTTTTCAGATAAATCCGATTGCAGAAATTACAGGTCCTACTTTACGAAGACGATTATCTGTTGGATTTTGGAATACTAACATATCTGGTTATTTTTATACAATGATTGTTGGTGGTTCTATTTTGTTAGGTACTCCATCCAGAATTAAAGTATTCAAAATACTCTTTTTAGGGTTATTTTTATATGTAATAACAGATACAAGAGTTTTGTTAATCGGAGTTATACTGTGGGTGTTCTACTCTCTAATATCCGTCTATCGCTTAAGGAAAACAGTACAAAAAGTTCTATATGTTTTTACTTTTATAATAACATGCATATTGGCCATTTACCCTTTTATGCTACATTTTCTTTTTAGTATAAGGTTGAAAGGTATAGATTTGGACATCATTCTTTCTCGCAGGTTGATAATAGCTCAAAAAACGATGGGATCGTTTAATTTATTGTCTTATTTGACGGGGAATATGACAATTCCTGCAATGGACAGTTTTTCCATAAATTTACTGTCGAATGCAGGATTGTTTGTATACCTTCTGTTTTTTTATCGTACGTTATCCCGAATACACATGCACCAAAAGAGAGTAAAGATTATAGTATTTATGTTACTTTTTTTAGCTGTCGGCATTTTTGAGTCAAATACATCTTCGACTAATTTTATATCCATTATTTTTTACTCATTATTGCTAAAAGATGATTTTTATTTATTATTCGAGGAACAAGGCAAGACGAAATTTATTTGTAAATCCAATATTAAGTATTCAATAATAAAGGCTTGATATTCTAAATTATCCATTTAAAAATTATTATATTCTATAAATTTTCTTAATAATTATCCAAATATGCAAAATATTATAGTTAACGCAACTGCGCTCCGAAGCAAAGGAGCTCTAAACATCTTGTTACAATTTTTAGGAGCCATCCCAGAGGATGAGTTTACATACGTTGTTTTTATAGATGAATCAGTACAATTCAAAAAAAAGTTATCAAATGTAAAAATAATTACTCTCAATAAACGTTCATATTTCAGTCGGCTTTTGTGGGATACACACGGTCTAAAACTATGGTTAAAATCATCTCATATTACTCCGGTGGCAACGATAACATTGCAAAATACAAATTTTAGAGTGAATGCTAAATGTCCAAATTATATTTACTATCATCAACCGGTACCTCTTTTCCCGTATAAATGGTCTTTTTTTAATTCTAACGAGCGAATTCTTTGGTTTTATAAAAATATTTATCCCTTTTTTGTCAAACTATTCATTAATCCGAGAACGAAAATATTTGTTCAGCTTAATTGCATCAAAGAGGCGTTTGTTAAAAAATATCGTATTAAAGCAGAAAAAATTAATGTTGTTTTCCCTGAAATAGAATACCTGAATGTCCAAAAAATGTCATCTATAACGATTAATAAACAAACTATAAATCTTTTTTATCCCGCAATGGGTGCTGTCTATAAAAACCATAAAATTCTTTTTGAAGCTTTGTCAATAATTGATAATTCATTATCAAAAAAAGTTGTTTTGTATTTAACTTGCGACAAAGAAGTTCGACCAAAATATTTATATCAAAACATTGAAATTATTCACTTGGATGGACTCTCATACAATGAAGTAATGGGCTTATTAAATGATGCCGATGCCTGTGTCTTTCCAAGTTATATTGAAACATTCGGATTGCCGCTAATAGAAGCAGCCTCTTGTGGAACAAAAGTTATTACAGCTGATTTGCCATATGCTCGAGAAGTACTTGAAGGATATAAAGGAGTAACTTTTGTAAATTTCCAAGATGCCGATGCATGGGGAAATGAGATATTGAGATTGTGTGCAAAGGAAAACAAAAAAATTGAACCATTTTGCAGGGAAAATACTGCTTCTTGGAATGATTTTTTTGAAATCATTAAGCAAGACATATTATGTTCGTCAGCAAAATCCTTTTAAACACCGGGAAAACGGTATTTTGGGAAATGCAGTACTCAACAGATTTCTGAAACCCGAAATCTATATAAAAGTGACAGTATCCATCATAACTGTTTGTTACAATAGCGAAAAGTATATTCGTTTTGCTATTGAATCCGTGTTGAATCAAACTTATGAAAATATTGAATACATTATTGTTGACGGCAACTCATCAGATGCTACGGTGGATATTGTAAGATCTTATGAATCACTATTTAATGGACGCATGAGGTGGGTGAGCGAAAAAGATGAGGGAATTTATGATGCCATGAATAAGGGTATTGCATTGGCAACAGGAGATATGATTGGTATATTAAATTCTGATGATTCATATATCAATTCTATCGTAATAACGAAAGTGGTTGAATGCTTTCGAGAAAAGTATGTTGATGCTGTGTATGGCGATTTACTTTACATACGTGCTAACAATAATGATAGAATTCAACGATATTGGAAATCGGGACTTTATAAAAAAAATGCGTTTATGTGGGGCTGGATGCCTCCGCATCCTGCTTTCTTTGTAAGAAAAGGGGTGTATGAAAAATTTGGTTGTTTTAATACTAATTTCACAAGTGCCGCCGATTATGAATTTATGTTACGGATAATTCATAAAGGGAATATTAAAGTTGCGTATCTACCGGAAATTTTAGTAAAAATGCGTATTGGCGGTAAAAGTAATCAAAGCCTTAAAAATAGAACACGAGGTAATAATGAAGATATTAAAGCCTGGGAAATAAATGGTTTACATCCTTATTTTTTTACGCGATATTTAAAACCTGTGCGAAAAATTTTGCAATATATTCGACGGCCTATTTTATTTTGATCTATGCTGAAATTATCCAAAATACTTGTATGTTTTTTATTTTCTGCAAGTAACATTATTGCTCAGTCTATTTCAATACAAGGTATTTTCTCCGAAGCCGAAAACAATGAGATTGGCTTATCAATACATTTTTATGCAGAAAAATTACCAAGTCGGACTTTATATCAGAAAATTGAGAATAGTCAGTCTGAGCAAACCATCATATTTCCGCTATCTTCAAAAGAAATTGCAGGTCTATGGTGGTTTCGACTTTTTACAAAGCAACAAAATGGCACTATTTATTTGAAAGAAATAAAATTGTCGAACAATTTCAAAATAGATGCAACCGGAATAAAAAGAGGTTTGTATGTTTATGAAAAAACCTGTCCTAATGAAATTGAATTAGTAAAAGGACAGCATTATTTTGTCTTTCAAGAAGGGCGATGTGTCCTTATTATAGATTCGTCAATATTTTATCAATCCATCCCTATCAATTTTCAGCTATTCCTTCGCCTTTTTTTTCTTGCTGCTCTCCTTTTTTGTCTCTTTATACTTTGTAAGCAAACCCTCACCCAACGCTTTCCCGTTTTCGTCATTGCTTTATTTCTTGTCACGCTTTCCTTCAAAATTGACTATACCAACTACACTATGGGGTTTATGTTGCTGGCCATGTTTCTTGTTTTTGTCCATAATAAACCTCGTCGTTTCTTCTGGCAACCGATATTTTATGTTATTTTCGCCATGTATTTGTTGAATATTATCGGGTTATCATATACTAATGATTTTAAGATAGGAATTAAACGCTTGGACGCAGCTATAGTATTTATATTGTTTCCTGTGGTTTTCAGCATGATACAGTTTTCTAAAAAAAATCTGATATTGTTACTTCGTTTTTTTGTGTGGACGGTAATAATTTTTTGTGCGTTCGGTTTATTGTCTTATGTTATTGTTATTCAGGAATTAACGTGGAATATGATATTTGCAGCTAATAAAAATTACGCTCCGATATTAATGACATGGCCTGCTCACCCTCACCCGTCATTTTTAAGCGCCATTCTGTTGATGGCTGTGCCGGTAGCGCTATACCTGAGATATCATCAGGGTGAAAAGCAAATCACAATGGTTGAAATGCTGTTGGGTGTTTTCTTGCCCATTGTGTTTACAATTTTGACAGGCGCCAGGGTTGGGATACTAATTACGCCGTTATTGTTGGGTCTGGGTTATATATTTTATTGTAAATTCAAGCCTGTGCTGAAATGGGGACTATTGGCGGCTACAGGAATACTTTCATTAGGTGTCTTGTTACATGTATCTTCGAATATTAGCGATCGGTTTGATGATCCTATTCGAACAAATTTGCGTAAAATAGCTATATCCGCCATTAAAGAAAAACCTGTTTTCGGTTGGGGAACAGGTTCCGCTAAATTGTTGATTCAATCGGGAGAGCGGGCGCATGATTTGGGAATAGGAAGGTCATACAATTTTAACCAGTTCCATAATCAATATCTTGAAGATATGGTACAGTTCGGCATAGCGGGAATACTGCTATTGATGGTCTTGTTGGGCTGGATGTTATCGGTGAGTATATGTGAAAAAAACTATTTATTGTTGTCTCTTTTGACTATTTATGCATTATTTTTCTGGACAGAATCGGTTTTATTTATCTCCAAAGGTTTAGTACCATTTACTTTCTGGCTTTGTTTCCTGATATCGAACAGGAATGAGTTATTGAATAAAATTGTGAGAATGTAAAATAGTGATTATTATTATTTTTAACAAAATGACTAAGAACATGAAATTATTAATTTTAGCCTTTGTCAGCATTTTATCATGCAGCAAGGATGATGATAAGATTATCGGGATTGAAAAAGACAAAATTTTCCGTTCTCCCGTTTACCTCCAAAACCCCAGTACAGACGGTATGACCATAATGTGGCAAACCAATGTACCCTGCCACAGTTGGGTGGAGTACGGAACCGACAGTCTGAACATGCAACAAGCGCAATCTTGGGTACGAGGCATTGCCATGGTAAACAATACCCTGAACCGTATCCGCTTGACCGGTTTGGAACCCGGAACACGCTATTATTACAGGGTTTGTTCGCGTGAAGTTATTTCGTATCTATCAAACGAAAAAGTATTTGGCGAAACTGCCACCAGCAAAGTCTCTGCTTTCTCAACATTTGACGACAAACAAACCGATTTTACAGCATTAATTTTCAACGACCTGCACAACGATTATTATAGCGTCTTTAATCGGTTACTCCGACAGGTAACGGATATATCTTATGACATCGTTTTTTTCAACGGCGATTGTGTTGAAGACCCGAAGACCGAGGATGCCGCAATCAGCATTATTTCTAAATATAGCAAGGGGATAGGCGCTGACCTGGTTCCGTCAGTTTATGTGTGGGGAAACCATGAATATTGGGGGGCATATTCACCTTTTCTATCTAATCTGCTGGGTATGATGGATGGTGGGTACTCGTATGGTTCGTTTAACATTGGCGACACACGCTTCGTAATCCTTGACTGTGGCGTAGACTTGTCTGATGATGCTTCTATTTACCAGGGATTGAATAATTTCGCACAGTATCATAAAGATCAGGCTGAGTTTTTGAGAAAGGAAGTGGCTACTGAAAAATTCATGTCGGCTGCTAAGCGTGTATTGATACACCACATACCGATATATGGCGTACCTGAAAGACCAATCCATCCAAGCCGCGTTGAATGGGGCAGTATTCTTGAAGAAGCGCCGTTCGATATTTGCCTGAACGCACATATTCACGGTCCGTTAAGATATGTTCCCAAAGGAACAGCCAAAAATAATTATCCTGTAGTTTTTGGAGGCGGATCCAGTGAAAAAAACGCTTATATAATGATACTCCGGAAACAGGGAGATCAAATGACGCTAACAGCGCGAAATGTTAATGGAGAAATATTATTGTCACTGGAGTTTTGACAATGGATAAACAATTCTGACATCAATCTCTGCCTGCTTTGTACTGGCTTCGTTGAGTGAAATATGCTATTTTGCTTGGAACATCAGTAAAACTTTGTCGCTTTTTTTTAAAGCATTTTTTTTATGTTTTTATATTAAGCATTATGAATATAAATAAGTTAAAAAATCAATAGGTTATGATTTTTCAAGGCAAAACCTCTCAATGGCTAAAGCCTGTTATTTTTTGTTTCTCCATTCTTTTTGCTGCATCATGTTCAATTGATGTAGAGGAAGAACCATTAATTGTCATACATTCCATTGAGATAGAAATTAATGCTGAAATGGCAACTTTTGGCATTGATGTAACTGCCAATGTGGATTTTGATATAACGATCGACGACGAGTGGATAACTAAAGTCGTAGCATCTCAAACGACAGTTACCTTTCAGGTACAGGAAAATACTGCAATCACAGAACGTACCGGAATAGTAACATTCAAACAAAAAGATGGATACGCATCGGCGACGCTGACTGTAATCCAGGCGTCAAATCCTCTGCTCGAAGTGTTTATTGCTCATGCTGGAGGAAAAATCGGAAGATATACTTATACTAATTCATTGGAAGCCTTAAATTTTTCTTATGATATGGGTTGTCGGATGTTTGAATTGGATATATGCGAAACTTCTGATGGTGTATTTGTAGGAGTACACGATTGGAAACATTTCAA
>Ga0123354_10007585_pt1 | contig 16364 bp, 9 predicted proteins | sample TergutLab28metaG_2_FD_97872 | JGI IMG/M metagenome (GOLD analysis project Ga0123354, IMG submission 97872) | Labiotermes labralis P4 segment gut microbial communities from Petit-Saut dam, French Guiana - Lab288 P4 | ecosystem: Host-associated > Arthropoda: Insects > Digestive system > Gut ...
AAAAAAAAAAAAAAAAAAAAAAAAAAAGAAAAAATTCCCAAAAAAAAGTATAAAAAAAAAAAAAAAATGAATTTTTTCTTCAAAAAAAAAAAAAAAAAATTTTTAAAAAAAAAAAAAAAAAAAAAAAATAAAAAAAATAAATTTGAATTAACTTTTTAAAACCCAGTTAATTTGGGTTTTAAAAAAAAGCCCCCCCCCCCCCCCAGTTTGGTCCGACTTTAACCGAAGTACTAGTTTCTCAACAGATTTTTTATAGTTCCCCAGGATCATATTTCACGAAAGTTTGTCTAGTGGGAGCCGCAGTGATACATGCGAACAGACAGACAGAACAAACATAACAGGCGCTTTTTCGAGACACGGGACCGTGCCTCAAACGCAATGAGCGTAAGTGTAGTCGTGTCTTGTGATGGCGAGTTATTTCTGTTATGCGAGACAGAACTTTCTGTTCTATACTATGTGAGCAGAGCTGTGCATAAATTTGAATGTAGGATCATTTACAAAATGAATACCTAAAAGTGGCGACTGGTACAAAGAAACAGAAACATATGTTTTTTGACAGTGTCAACATATGTCATCAGCGACATTCGCTCGGAATTAAGGAACCCCCACCCACGCTGCCCCAGCCTAAGCTTCACGCCTCAGTTAACTATCACCAGTAAAGCTCCGTGCATTCTTCACCTTGACATTAGGTGACGAGTGGAAAGATTCTTGGTCTAGCCGCTTTACCCTCGTAGAGGCTAAGTATTCATTGGACAGAAGGTTGGCTGAGTCTAGGAGCCGATCTTCATGCCGTACCGATGGAAGAAACAAGAAAGGCTTATCTTCATGCGAACCGAATCCAAATCATCCATCGGTCAGCCCACATCCTAGTCATAATGACCAAGCTATCCTGGCTACATATACTAGATCGCGTAGGGGGAGGGGGATAAATGTCAACATTTTAAGGCATTTGTACTAAGTATAAAGCAACAGACAAAACAGTACGGTTCAAAGCGCAATACCAGACATGTATACAGGTGTAACGAATAGTGACAAATGGACAGACTCAAAGCGCACAATGCAGCACATATGTGGACAATAAAGAGGCATCAACAATTCAATGAACAAACGGCTGCACCCACTAAGAAAACAACACGAAATGTATAAACATCCTACAACTATTAGTAAATGTAACTCCCGCGAAAATGTGTAAAATACAAACGCATCAGTAAGTCGCGACATGCTACAGCACACCTTAAAGAATGATGTGCTGCACGTTTCCAACGTAGTGGTTGAAGTTTCTGTGGGGCAACTACGGCCAATGACAAGGGCGCACAAATCCATGGCGCCTGGTCAACTAAATTTGACACGGTGTCGCCTAATATTTGTGGGTGCCAGTATGGATCTTGCTTCAAGCCACACAGCTGGCGACTCAAAATTGTAGGTGGTTCCTTTTGTGCACCCCTGGCCCAGCGACAGGGTATTCCGTAAAATATCACGTTTCTCCCATCCTGGTAAGCAAATGCGTCAAATAACCACCATCACAACAGTTTTTACCGCCAGTGTGTGAAAAGTTTGTACGTTCTCGTAATTCCAAATTGATGTACAGACAGCGAGAAAGTACGTGAATATTCTATGCAGTGTAAACCAACTAATGTCGTACGTCGCGTCCCGTATTACATTCAGAAGCAACGCTGTCCCTGTGCTTCCTTACGCGCAACACGGTAAGAATGGCGTATCATATCCAAGCATTCGTAACTTCGACACTGGATAGAAATGAGTGCTACTTTCATGCACAGGCCGCTTTAGACATGAAAAAGGGGTAACCTCACGCATTAACTTGGAAGGTGAGTGTGCCACTGCCAGTCTGCACGTGATGGTGAAAAGAAAAATCTGTTCCCGCCGGGAATCGAACGCCCGTCGTACCCCCTGTAGCCAGTCCTACATCCACTTCGCTTCTAGTGCCTCTAATCCACGTTAAAGTCCTGGAAGCAGATTCTTTCTTCGGAATCTAATTGGCATTCAGCTGGTCTGTAAATTCCTCACCTCTGTGGTACGTTCATTACTGTGTCCAGAAGGACCGCAACAAGCTAGATGCTAACAGAGACGCCCTTCGAGTACCCCTGCCCTGCAACCCTCGCCGCTGGAGGACCACAACTTTTCGGATGTCCACCGCTGCTTATGCATAAATTTACGGCTACCCTGTACCCTTGGAGACCGTTTCCTTCATCTGCAACCTGCGGACGAGCCATACCGCTGTGCGAAGGGGCCCATTCAACATGATCCTAACTCACTAGCTCTTTTAATTTTCTGTTTCATTTGACTTCACCGATGTTACGAAAGCGTCAGTAACGATCACGAGACATTCTGAAATAATATTTTCAGAGGAATACTAGATCGCAGGGTTACCCTGTGTACAACATATGTTGCATGATCTGCCCTTTAAACAGACCTGGGCCCATAACATATTTAAATGTGGCCATCATCATGCAGTAATTAGAGCTATGGTAAATACCTGAGAGCATAACTTCAAGTAAAAGCCTGCAATGTATTCTATACATGTTTTATGGAAATGGCAACCATGTTAGGATGATAAATTGTAAACCGGATCTTCCCCTTGAATTTGATATCGCACCCTTTCCCCTCCCCGCACATCCAATTCAACTGGATACAACTTGCGCACTGACTACAAATGCATCAGTCCACACGCCAACTCAAGAATTACAAAACAAAAGAGCGGGTCTTATTAATTCGGGGAAAAAATGGAATTTCTGCATTTTTACACGCTTCCCAGTTTTATGGCGACTAAAACTGTCAAGTCCCTATGACATCAGAGTGATGCAACTGTGGGCCCGCTTTTCCACAATGGCAAGCACAATGTTAACTCGCAACTGTCGTCGTTTACACAACATGGCAATTGCAGGAGTGGCACGCGCCTCTAAAACGTACACGACACACGTAATTACTACTACAATTCACAATTAAACAGCGAATAAAATTATGTTGTACGATTCTCAAAACCGATACGCCCAAAGCACAAGAAACTGTCATCTAAACTAAAACTCGTATCAGCAACCTGCACCACACAACCGATTTCAACACCTCAGAGACCAACACTTTGTAAATAAAACAGGTAAAATAACGCTGTACTTTATATCCGAGAAGACATGGTTGTGCGCAAGGGGCATACAACCAATCACAACTCTCATACCTGGCTGCACCCTCTGAATCTTCGAGGTCCAACATTCTGCTGGGGACTGTATGTCCCCCTCGCCTTGCTCTCGGCCGGCGTCACTGACATCTTCCCCAGAACCTGCGCGCCCAAAACTACCGAAAAAAACGGGGGAAAAAAAAGAAATTGTGTAAAACCGCTGTTTTGAAGCAACACACTAACATCAATGTTACAGCGAGTACAAACGAAAAAGACGTGTAATTGGGTCAAATGGCCTCCAAACAAAAGGTGTTCGTTCACCTACCTTGATATCCTGTGAACAGTGTAATATTGTGTTTTGACCTCATCTGCGCCCGACTGCCATCGTGGGCTAGTCAGAAGTCCCGAGTCTTCCAGCTCAGGTTTTACTGACCCTTTCCAACAAGGGCAGCATCCCATACACCACATTATAAGCAGCTCAACTGCAAACGTGAATGTATCTCAGTGGCAAACTGAAACAATATGTTCTTGATAAAAATGCACATTCATACTAGATACACCTCCCTCTACTGCGTAATTTTCTTAACTCCAGTAATTCCTGGATGAAGGGTCTTTCTTGGTAAGTATATGGCTACTCAGATGGTCAAGAACCCCCCCCCCCCTTTCTTTATGAGACCAGGTGCCATAAACCACATGGCCACCAGTTCAATGAATGTTTCACAATGGCAAACAAGCACTATTTCCTTGATATTAAATGCCCACCCACACTCGATAAATCTCATTTTACTACATACGTTATTTAACAATGGAGGTCAGCAGGTCAAGAAATTCCCTGGTTTTAATGAAACCCCCATGTCTCAGCACCACGTTCACAAGAGTACAATACTCGCACACCATGTCTTTGGTTTTGCCATGACCGTCGGTGAATCGCCACTGGACATCTTGCTACAAGCAGCTAAAGGACCAAGACCAAATATCAATGGGATACATCGTCTGATAGCTTTAGCGGAAACGTACGCCACAGAACACAATAAATGCCGCTGTCCTGGATGTGATGCCGTGAATGTGGTACACAATTACTTATGTTTCAGGTAACAGTACATACACTATCAGGTTCGTCCGCAACAACACCCAACTTGTAACAGACTACACGGTATCACACACCTGAAGAGAATACCTGTCACGGCCATCGCCGCTGGAACCTCAAATCTCACGTCAAGCACTCCAAGTTTTGTCACAATCTAGTATGAAAATTGATCCTCAAGTGATGACACACAGACTTCCTTTAACATTGCCAGAACCCTCGAAATTGACACTATGAATTCCCATCAACAACGGAACAATGCAATGCATTTTCAGTTTCACATAATTGATACATACACACACACACACACACATGCGCTCGCACATACACATCTCTAGGAGTTGCATATGACGTGGTCAGCTGGTAACGAGAAATCGGGATTATCGGGTAGTGCTAACTTCTGTAAATACAACACGCTTAAAAAGTTCCTATTCGTGATTTCAGGATTCCGCTGCGAAGTAGATGAGACTGGGCCCTTCTGTGTTATTACGCAGCGAACAGTGGTAGGTACCGACGTTTCGGGACAACCCATCGGTCCCAACTTCAAGGGTCTTGAATCCAAAAAAGGGACGGCATTCAACTGAGGGCGGAGACTTGTCCTTCAGTCTGTTAACGGTACCTTGGTTTGATCGCATCGCTGTGCTCAGTAACGGACACATTATACTGCAACTGGGGATTCTGCTTACGCTGCCGATTTTTTGCCTAGGTTGAAGACCTAGACTAGGGTATAACACGGACTTGTGCTAAGGCAACACGTGACTTTATTTGGAAGGGGGTGCTCTTTGGTTGGATGGCTGACTGGGTTTTGAGCCCAGACTGGCGCAGTCTCAAGCCAAAAACATGTGACTGTGGACAGACACATTGGTGAACCCACCGTGCCTAAGGGAATTGCGGGCCGTGCCCCACCTTTGTATTATACACTGGCATTCGCCTTACAACTGAAGAAAAATCACGGAGAAACCTCAGACTATCCGAAGGTGCCTGGCTGAACAATGCTGGGCACACATCATTAATTCGACTTGATCATCGTTTTACGGTAGCCTTCACTGCCCTGTTGAACCCTGTCGCCCTTGGCCGCGAGTCAAGAGAACAAGGTCAATCTTCGAACAGCATATCTAACGAACTGCCTACATAAAGGGTTCCCCACATCATATATCTTTGTCAAAACTCTCGTTAAGGGCTCTGATGTGGTCGGCGAGGAATATAACTACCAAATCCTCGCCAATGTGCCTGTTAACAGTATACCAAAGTGCACCGGTTGCAAGGCGAGGACACGGATTGTAACACCTGAAGCCCTTCAACGTGGGGAACGCGTTTTCTTCACGAGACGAATGAGCTACTTGTACAGCTAGACCCCAGTACTCGATGGAGAAAAGACCCAACACTCCCAGGATATGGGCGGCTTTCTCTCTAACCTAGTCAATATACGGCGAAAAGGTCAGCCACGTATCGAGGACGACCCTCCATATAGAGTTGTACTGACCGGTGTATTGGCTCCCCGAACAGCTGTACTGGTCGGGGCTTGAGAAAACGCTTTCCGGCCCATGCAAAGATCATCGTGGAGCTCTGCGAGATACTAATGGCGATCCTCCATTTTCTTCAGCCACCGCTCGATCTCTTCGACGTATGCTTCCACGTAACTGAAGAGCAGCACCGGGACCTGGCTATGATGGCCATGTCGTCCCCGTAAGCGGACTAATTCGACATAGTGCGAGGGTGAAGGTATATCATTAACAGACTGCAGAGAATATAGGAGATTAAGCCGCCCTGTGCTACCCCAGCCTGCATGCCATGACGCGGTATTTTTTATCGGGTAGGACGGTAAATTAAGGATCGTTAGATTGAAAAGTTGGCCTTCGATCCAAATTGTCGAGCCACATCCAGGAATACCGCGCCTGGCAGCCACTTATCGCCAAGTCCCTTGTCACTTTCCACGAGGCGGACCAGCTGCAGAGGCATGCTGTGCTTGGGCCCAAACCCAAACTGCTCGTCGCGCAATAGTTCATGCTCACTAACTTTGCTCAGGATCCTAGCCAGTAGGATCTCTTCAGATTTGTCAGTGGTATCGAAGATACTTATGGATTGAAAAGACGATGGCTGTGCCAGGTCATTCCCTGGTTTAAAGATGGAAGTCACGTGGGCGCGCTTCCATGTGGGTGCAAAGTAACGTCTGCGGAATAAAGCGTTGAATATCATCTTGACTAGGAAGGATATCGCCCGCTGTGGATGATGCTGCATCTTGAATCTCCGCGGGGTTGGTTAAGTGGGGTTCGCTAGCAAGGATAAAGTACGCCCTCAACGCCTCGCTGACCTCAATAACGTACGGTTCCGAAGGGTCATTTACCGGCTGAAACTGAGTCGCCAGTGCTTGAGCTTTCTCGGCGTCCAAGTGATCGATACTTCCCGGGGCGATAAGGGGAGGGGACGGAGTGGGAATTCACATCACCCGTTTAAACATCTACCACAGCTTTTGGTTCTCGGGTTTCCAGCGTCGCGCTCCACTGGTCATTTCTCTACTCGTTCAGCTGGCGGGTCACCGACCTCTGCTGGCGGTTGACCTCAGCTTTCAGAGTGGGGTCCCAAGTAACTTGTCACGGCATCCTTAGGCGATTCGTCAGGCGTAATTCATCCTGAATTGGAGGCAGTCAACACATCGGCGAATCTTGGGGGTGCAAACTGCCTAAACTTCCAGAATAGCGCAGGAGTTTCTCAGCGTACGTGTCGATTGCCATTTCGTGTAATTCGCGACGGGACGGTATTTACATCTTCCAGACGAGCCTGAAATTTGGCCCAGTCGGTGCGCCTTCAAAATCAGGGCAGTCCGGCGGGTGGAAAATGGAAGAACAACATGCTGTGTCGGCACGTACACTCTAGTGACCCGAACTCAGTGCAAGCAAGAGGTTCGATACACTACGGAAGCAAGGGCAGAAACACGTCTAAAGTAGAAACGGGAGTGAAATGAGACGCAAGGAAAGGGGTGAGGGAAGCTGTTCGGGCACGAGAGAGAATATGGGGGACCTTCCGGAGAACGGCGATGGTGAAGAGAACCGTCGTTACAGCGTTGGGATGGAGGTTGGGGCCCCTTATGCCGCCGTAACCTAGGCACCGCTTCTAAGCAAGCCTTCTCCTGTCTCTTAAGGAGGCGAAAGTGAAGTCTCCATCACCCGCTCAGAGTCGTCATTTTTCCATGCGTCTTTCTTTTTTTCGCCTTCCCCTTATCTAACTAGCTTAAGTAGACTTCTTTAATATACTAAATTATGCATTATTTTCTTTCAGCCAATAAGTCCCACTGTACGCAAAACATACAAATAAAATATGTACTCACTATTAAATTAGTTTCCTTTCTTGCACTACACTAGCTGTTGAGTTCAGCTGTAAATGCAACAGATAAAGGTTGCAGCCCGGCCCAGGGCACTGTAAAACTACATTAATTATACGATCTCACTGGATTTCAAGAGTACGACTGCTCTAGAAACACAGACAAAACGGTGTACACCGCACACCCGAGTACCTCGCGTCAACACAATGCAAGACAGTCATATATATATTGCAAAGACAGTAATAAAACTACAGCATTCATGATGAAATTATACGAACTTGAGGTTCACACAGCGATATGAAAATTCGTCTTCTAATGCGACACAGTGTAGTCTGGTAAATGTGTCCCGAAGTTCCGAATGACCGTACCGCCTCCGGCAGAATCCTCTTAAACGTCGGTATGCTCCCACCGCACTGTATGGCCTTACATCCCAAAAGACTGGATTCTTCGAATTCGCAGCAATCATACAAACAGGCTATGCTTGTTGCTACTCAATATGGAACCACTCGTCTTCCATCAAAAAAAGTAATTGTCAAAATATACAAGTCCATTATTTTACCCGTGTTGCCTGGACGTGGCACACTACTTCTCACATTAACATTAGAACGGACACACACTGAGGGTGTCACAAAATGACAAACAGGTTGCAGAAAATTGCATACCTACCTTCATGACGGATACTCCGTACGAACAAGGTCAATCGGTATCGGTGTATCTGCGTGTAGGAACAATTTGGTCGACCTAAGCGTCAATAAAATTGACCTTAAATATGGCGTCTGAATGCGTACTGAGCTCTTCCGGCTCTTGTAAAAACTGCAACAGCTACTAACATATTAGCTTCTCAGCTTAATATAGTGTATAACCCAAATGAGATGTCTACAAATTTACCACAGTGAAAACAAATTAGAATCTCTTCTCATTCCTTTAGTGAAAATGGTCGAACAGCTTTTAATGAGGGACTAACAACTGTACAAAGAGCGGCGACTCGGTCGCTATATGGTCAGCCAAGTTCGCTCTACGGCGAGCAGTCCTGTGATAAAAACAAACGTCCTGTACCTCGTGAACAGTGACAATAAAACTTCCGTATGGAAAACTGATTCCTTTCGTAAAAGGGTGTCGAAACGCAATCACGTATTTTTGGCAAAAAACGGAGATAACCACTGCCCGTTGCTTCATGGCTATTCATTCCCCGAGTACACGCTCACTTCAGATGTAGCCAAATTTTTTTATGTTATATTGAACGCTACTAGAAATAAAAGATGGGAGGCATTACCCAAAGTCGCAATTAATAAACGGTGTACTAGATACCGAAACTGAAAGGATACACGCCTAAATGGTTATCTAACAGATTACTTGTACGAGCGCGAACTGTACTGAACCCACACGAGGTACGACAAACATCGTTTCTTTTAATCTGCCGAGCACCCATATGACATACGTATGTTACAAGACAAATATGTCACCACATGGCGTATATTCTATTAATACCACGCATACTACGTAACTCGAATGTCAATACCTATTCGTTTTAGCTTCCTGCTAACGTAAAGTTTCCGAAACAACGAACCGACGATGATGTAACATCAAAGGTACCGAAATAAACTAAAACCTTCCACGTTCAGTAAATACATCCTTTTTAAAACGCGTGCCAATTTGATAACCTTATCAGAAGTGTGAACGCCAGGAAAAAGCATGATGTGCAATGCTCTTTCGTTTGAACGTTTCGGCTATATGACTACTTCACTCGAGATAGTAGGCAAAAATACTAAGCATAAAAATTGGACGCCAAGTGGGACGAGAGTTGATATCCTGTAATGTAAATTGTAACAAGTCAATATTGCAATGGTATACAAATGTTAACATTGCAGTTGTGTTGTAGCAGGTCACAGATTGACCGCCATGACACTGCTGCTGCATGTTCCACTGTATATTTGAATATAGCGGGGAATGAGTGATTTATAGAATGCATAATCGAAGTCGAGCAGCATAATTTGCACAAATGACCGACAATAAACTCAAACTGCTGAGACTGGCGGTTCTCACGGCCGTAACACCTGCAATATAATGCCGTGCAGTTGGGTTGATACGAACGTGTTGTCCAGCTTCTGGATGGAAACGGTGGTACCTATCCAAATGCTCCCCAAGCCTTTGTACACAAAACGTTGAAATTGCCTCCACCCAAAACGGAGTGGACAATCTCTGCCACAAAGCTACTGCATGTAAAAATCCCCTTAATTTCCGACAATCACATGCGTGGCACAAATTTCTCAAAGGAACACGGTTTAAATCCGTTCCCCAGAATTTATGGGCCCAAACTTTTAATGGGAGAATACGCTACACAAATACCCTCGACGACCAAAAACGCGGAGCACGAACTTTTCAACATCCACTGGGTGTCGTTTTTGCACAGCCGAGGAGACCAAAAGGCGAATAACCATTCTATCATATATTAACGGATCTGTGCACAATACGCATAGAATAAAAGTCACTGTATACAACGTGACTCCTGTTCTCTGCAGTGGTCTATGTTATTTATTTTTAAGAAGGCACTGCTACCGGCATATCAATAGTTACTGATAAATTAACGCTCCCAGAATAGCCCGTGAACAGTACGTTTTTAATGAATGCGTTGTTGGCAGTTTCTTATTTAAGAACTCAATGAATTCAACGTTTATGTTGCAGTCATACGTAACTATCCGACACAGTGATGCTGAGAAAGAACATGGTGTTGCACGAGTCAGTCAGCAAATGAGGGCCACGTCTTTTCCCTCATTTCAAAATATTTAGGTCTGAAGTCACTAACAGTGGCTTTCAATATGATTAGGTGGCACGTTTCACCAATGATGCATTATTCGCGAGAACATTCTACGTAAGTGAACGATACTCGTTAACACAAATTTACGTAACTTTTGGCCGAAAATTCACCCTTTTAAAGTGGTATTTTTTTTGTTTCAACTCGCCACAGATGTGGACCCCCCTGCATAGTTTCCCTGCAAAATGCAGCCGCCATCAGTGTCAAAAGACCACAACCTGAACTCAACCACTTACGGCCATTAAAATTCCGAGGCTTGTACTAAGATTACCGACGTACATCCCACACACGCAACTTGCTCTTAAAGGGCAGAATCATTATGATAAAGTACTTAAATACTGTGTATGAAACAAACTGCCGCCTGACACTAGACTTGGTTTGCGTTATTTTCCGCAAATTTCCGGAACTGGGTGGACTCGTGACTTGTACGATCACACGTAACCTGGCACGCTAATTTGCTACAGACCCGAATAATTTCGATTTACACATACGTAAATGGATGTCACTCTTAAATATGGAAACCACACTTCACTGCTCACCCTACTCCTTCCAACGCGGCAACAGTGAATCAGAATGTTCAGTCTTGCAATGGTGGTCCCTGGCAGTCACAGCATACGGGCAAGGTGACTATGCTGTACAATTCCACTCCTCACCAACACCCGCCAGGTCTACCGTGACAGATGTTCCGAACAAACTCATTACATCCCCTTCCACCGCACCCACATCACTTCCGACGCTTATCCACTGTGCAGCGGCAATAAACTTATTTCGCGAGCGAAGTCCCCTCCCCGTTCTTCCATCTACCCATATTTCACAGATAACGAAATTAAACACATCTCACAACAGAAGTCTGCACAATATTAATAACTGCAACATCAGGCTTCGCATCACTCCTTTGTATTTCTCGTCCATACAATGAACAGCAGATGTCAATGGCTGGGACTTCATGAGAAACAAAGAACATGATAATTAAGACACAAACAAAGTTACATGATGTACATTAAACTGTAGAACTATGAGTGGTGTTCAGGGTTACAACAATGTAGTACAGGTTACCTATCAACTAACGTCACAGCACACATGACTACAATCTTACACTTCCATAAAACGAACTTTTTGATTCTATTTTTAATTCTATCCTATTTACGAATTTTGTAATTCTATCTTATTTATAACCAGCTGTATTTAACCCTGAGAGATTACATTAATTAAGTACCATGGAAGGAAATACCTGGTCATAATTCAGGGACTTCACTATCTTCCTTTTCTTAGGAATAACTGATGTACAAGAGCTAGGTGCCAGGCTGCTGTAAAAGTGAGTATCTCTTACATCTTAGCATCTACCACTATATTAAAGCACCAAAGATGGCTACGACCTGCAGTTACCTGTTCCATCATAAAAGGTTCCGCGACACATTTCCGACCGACGGGACAGCAAATACGACGGGAAGCCTTTCCTGACCATATACAAGGCCAAGTTCGCAAAGGGCACGAGTGATCGGGCCTGGATCAACTAGTATTGTACCTACCACTCCGCAAACAGGCCACAGGTGCACTCAAGTGGCCCACGACGTGTTCCAATCCCTGCCTTTACAGGTTCCTACTTTGGCTGATACTTGGTGCATCTTCAAACGCTGAAGAATCTATGGATGGAGATGTTGAGATGATGCGAAATTTTTTCGCGAGCTGCGACAGTGAAATATGAATAATGGGGAACGAGGAAACGTGCGAGGTTTACCGCAATACCAATCCATAAATACACAGTACACATATATTGTATATTGATTAACACACGAAAAAAAGTTACAGAATTTAAGACTTATTGTGCTACGAAAAACTTAAACAGCCAAAAACAGTACCTCGGTAGTGTCGAAATCATGGCCTGTTGATAAGATACAAAAAACAATAGTTACATCTTCACCTTATTACTCTGCAGCCAACAATCACTTTCGAATCATTATCAGTATAGTAACATTTACAATGGAATCTAAGTTTGACGGAAATGCATGTGAAAAATACAGCACACTACACTTGCTGCAGCTAAACTGAAGCTTACAATTAAGATTAACCAGTGATGAATTAAGATAATGATATGTGGAACATGATCATGTACCACGTCCAATTAACTCAAAAGGAGACTTGTGTAGGAATTCAAGAGAGAGGAAGTCTGCTACACGGATGCCTGTCCCGTCTTCCCGTTCATTCGGCCCAAGGCTTCCCGCACGAGCGAACAATTCACCCGACCGATGCCAATGCTACCGATCGGCATAAAACTGCGGCGGATGAATGCATCTAATACGGTGCATAGCGACGAGGGGACGCTGTTCCACGCACGGCCGGTCTAACACAGAACAAAGGCACAATTAGCTCCCGCCTGCCATATTAGTGAGGTTGGTTAAAACCGAACTTCACAGGAAAGGCTATGTCTGAAACATTATGAATCCACAACTCTGCACATTATTAATTCCAATTCTGCAACTTATTAACTTCAAAATTATCTGCCAAGCAACCTATATGCCACACTTTTAACATGCACGAGAACTATTCAAATTTAAAAATGGACATAAAATCAAAAAGAGAAAACTTGTGTTAAAAACATGAATCATGCACATACTAACAATGCATGCCACCAAATTCAAAGGAAAGGTACCCAAGGACAAGGAAATGCCCAACATCAATTACGATTTCTGATAATGGAAGCATAACAGAGGTAAAACACAGGGGTTGAAAACTACTCTCAACCACTTCAGGTAAACTTTACTTGACGTGTCATTTTAGGAACAACACTGTTCCATTTCAGTTTACTACTCTCCTATTGCATTTATGTTCACCATGCAAAACTTTCCAGGTTAATGTGCACGAATGAATAAACCAGGATTTGCCCAAGACAGTAGAGGGTGTAGAATGGGGTTTGCCTATCTCAAACAAATAGCTGAAGAATAGCAATGTGCTATAATGTATTCCTTCTCTCTTCTTAGAACAATAACATTTTATAGTGAAGTAATTTAACACCTTTCTGACCCTCCAATACCATCAGCATATACTCATCCAGAAGACCACAATCTGCATAGCCCCCATGGTGAAAGCTCATTATATGTAACTTACTAAAAACATGCCATCCATACTCAATAATATTATGCATGTGGGCATTTGTAAATTCATTTGCTACAGACCTCTATGAGGCGTAATAGTTTAAGACCGTAATGCTGCTGTTTACTTCCCTAAAACAGCAGTTTACCAGGAATTCATTTTCTTACAATGAATCACTATGATGACAAAAATTTCCAGACTGCCTTGCCGTAACTGAGTGGACTGTAATGCTCAGTGGGTGGAATGCATCACAACTGCCCTCATACCCCAAACAACAGCTACGTTTAGACAAGTTTACTTCTCAGGCACTGAAATGTTTCCACACATCCATCACAAAATTCTGCCATGCTCTACTGCAGGGGTTTTGCTTTTCCAGGAGGCACAGTGAAACAGAAATGGCAACAGCAACAAACCCTATCACTTCAGCGTATGGCACAATGGCAACAGCAGAGTTACTTGTTATCAGCAGTGTCATGCTACTGTCAAGACAGGCTTAGTGTCAGATTATGGGGGTGCTAGGGTCATTACAGTGCACATATCAAATATGGTATTTAGGTGTATGCATTACATAGCAATACATACACAATGGCATTCTGGGTTGTTGTTACATCAAAATTATGTAATTTTACACACATCAACGAAGTCCTGATATCACTGCACTAAGTATCATTTAGCTGTTTTATGGTAACTATGTACAGTCCCTTGACCCACACCCCTAATGAAATTCAATTTACAATAAAACCTGAGTATACACAGAACTAATAATACTGATATTTCTGCTACACAACTTAGTTGACTGTGTGATGACATTTTTTCCCTACTGTACAATCTGAAAAACTGTTAGCAGTTCCATCATGAATGTACCTAATGGGCCTTGTTTACACTTGCAGTACTAGTGACAACATTTATTAGAGACAGCAAAACAATAACAACCAAGAAATGTACCAAATGATACACAATTCAGTTATGAAAGCAAAAAATTATCTGATTGGATGAACCAAGGACTTTCCAGAAGAACACAATACACTCTAACACAGTGGCAAACATCAATATTCGCTGTCCCTGTAGACGTAATGTTACATACATGTGAAGACCTTGCACAGAAATTTTAATAAAACACGAATGGAGAAAATGTGCATGCCAATGCACTAACTATGCTGCTGGACTAGAACACCACTAACTCTTAAAAATTCATGTGGCAATTCCCCGACAAGTAAAATCACATTACTTCATCTTAATCCCATAACATGAACTTTATTCGGAATGACAGACCAATTAACATAACCCTTTTGAATAATAAGAGCATCAAAATTGTTCAGCTTAACAAACATAAAAAAAGGGTTGAAAACAAGAATACATTATTCCTGTTTACTGGTAATAGAGACGAGTAGCATTAAACAAACAGCCCATGTTCTCTCCAGTGACCACTGCTGCCACTACCTCGAGTTTCACCAACCTGTGATCCCAGTTGAAAATGCATGTTGAAAAGAATATGAGAACACCTAAATAGTAGGTTCACTGCTATACATCCATCATTTTCAGTTTTGTTTTTTAAATTCTGTTTGTTCACTACTGCTGAATTGTGATTTTACAGGCATGGATATATGAACAAAGAGAATAGTGTTTTCTACAGCCAGTGACAAAATTAAATGTGCCCCATGTTTACTGCACTTCCAGCCAGTGCAAAATAATGTGAACACATACAACAGTATCATGTTGCTCTAGCAACAGCAGTTACTGCTGATCGTTATACATTTAAATGTTGATTACACAAGAAATGTGTTTGAAAATTACAAGTTCATTCTCTGCTAGGTTCTATCCTAGGAAACGTAGACAAAAATTCGTATTAACATTTGAAAATTCAGCTCCGCCCGATACGTGATTTTCTGTAAGTACACTTACATTAAAATTATGAATATCAATTCATCACTAACATCTGAGTTACTAATTTTCCCTACCAGGTATGTGAAGAAACAAAGTGCTACATGCAACAAAGACAAATTAGAAATGCGGTCTATACTGTGATCACAGACTGAGGCCAGCATATGACATGCTATTTAAAATGTGTGAACCTGAACAGTAACAAACTGCCAACAGTGATAATACATCATGTTCACAGGTATTCGTAACTATATTAAAGTACAAACGAACAACACGAAGGCAACAGAATTTCATTCATGCCGACTGTGGTTGTTTCAAAGCCCCCTAACTTTTCAATTCATTCAGCTTGCAATCTATCATCCAAATAAATGGCAGTAAAATTAACTGGCTACAAAACACTCGCTCTCATTTCATACATTTATAACTTACTGAATGGACATGGCAGCAAACTGTCCTGGCCTGTTTGGAGGTGTTATCTGAACACTTGCTGGCAAAGACCAAATAAAACAGCAAAAATACTAAGCCAAGATAATTTGTCCCAGCTGAAATTTAAATTCAGCAGTTCCTGAACCCATGTCAAAAATGCAACCACTTGAACCAACTCGCTCAGTGACAGCAGCTTAAAATCACTGGGATGAAGATGACAGAATGCTGTGACATAAGATGAAAATAGAATGCAGAAGGTCCCTATTACATCTTTCCCCCCATGTATGTGGTAAAAATTCCTGAAGAAAAAATATTTTCAAATTCCCACCACTTCCAAAGATCAAAGAAATGCAGAATGAAAGTCTCATTCTCACAAATCTGCCATATGTTCCAAACTTACTTGCCCATATTCCAAAATCTTGCATGTACACATTTCCTGAAGAGCCAGCAAGACATAAGTCCAAGAGCTGAATAATTATTGACACTGTTGCAAAAAAAAAAAAAAAAAAAAAAAAAAAAAAATAAATTAAAATTAAAATATATAAAAAAAAAAAAATATTTTTTTATTTAAATACTACAGAACATATAAAAAAGATATTGGTGTTTTGTTGGGTGAGTGTTT
>Ga0123354_10007586_pt1 | contig 16364 bp, 14 predicted proteins | sample TergutLab28metaG_2_FD_97872 | JGI IMG/M metagenome (GOLD analysis project Ga0123354, IMG submission 97872) | Labiotermes labralis P4 segment gut microbial communities from Petit-Saut dam, French Guiana - Lab288 P4 | ecosystem: Host-associated > Arthropoda: Insects > Digestive system > Gut ...
GCCTGTCATCATGCCAAATTCTTCCATTTATGACACCTGTTTCCCCTCCTTAGCCTGTCATCATGCCAAATTCTTCCATTTATGACACCTGTTTCCCCTCCTTAGCCTGTCATCATGCCAAATGAATATCTCGTTTATATGGTTCTTATTGGCACGTCCTATTCTGTAGATCTTGCGTTATAACATCGAACAGTAAGCCAGATATCCTGCTTGTGAAGGGAGGGAATTGCTGTGTGTTTGAAACAATAGGTTGTCGGTGTTGTCGTAACGTAGGGAATTGAGACATTTCGTAACTCAAGGATTGAACATATAGACGGAAACTACAAGGACGTACAGAGAAGTCCATCACGCAGAAGGCTTCTTAAAACTGATCCAGCAGGACCGTTATCAGTGGATATGATAATTATCACACGCATGTAACACTGCGCTTCGCAGCTCTTTATTTGGTTACGTCTCGATATGTGGACCGAGGACTGTCAGCATGCTTTACGTCGAATTACGTAAATAGCTTGAATAAGACAATTTGAAAGTGTCTGGGAAGAGGAGCTCGATACTGCCTCAAACTGTTGTCCGTCATTCCACTGATCAAGCTGAGCAAATTCGTTTGAAAACTGCAGTTACGGCGGACCGAGTTTCGAGCCATCTGTTCCTATATATATGGGAAGGAGATAATTAGCCGACACACTGGGATACTCCACTTGGAATTTTAGTTTGGATTATATTGTAAAGTTCAGTTTTGGGGTATTTAATAAGTTTTTTTTTAATGACAGCGAGGCGTCCATGATGATAAAAGCAACCTTTAAGCCTGCTGATGTTGGAGTCGTGCAGATTGTAGTTAATACTTTCGCAATGACGTAATCGACGGTAAGGAAAGTCAAAATTTTGTCGAAAGATGTGAACGTGAATCTGAAAGACTACTTAACTCATGAATGACGGTGAGAAGTAGCAGCTCCAACCTGCAATGAACTATCGGATTTTCGTCAGTAGTTTGTGCACCCTTTACAGAACAGGAATCCTATAGGTGCAGGTATGCAGTATACGGCAAATTTAGTACTTAAGATGTACGTGGGTGGGTTGTATGTCAGTAGGTTGCTGGAAGCAAATTAGGGGTTTTCATAGTCACTCTAGCGGGATCCTTTAGTCCATACAATGTTAACTGAAACAATTTTTTTTTCGAGAGCTATTCCTGTAGATAATTTTCCGGACATATTTTCTTTCTTTCTTTCTCCTTTTTGTCTGAAGCTCGCTAGAAACAGAAAATACTCCGGCTAGAATAAAGGCTATCAAATGTTTCATTAACATAACATGCATAATGCTACTAGTATTTAATAAGGAGCTTCCTGGTAAGCTTCTTTAAACGGGCATGTGAATGCGCATTATGGAATAAGAAATCAGCTTTAACGCAGCATGAGATATTATCTCTTATGAAGTTCTGCAACTTTCCAGGTCAATTTCATGTACTGGTAAAATGTAGATTATCTTTTGAAACTAGAGGCAGAGGAGGAGTAAATGCGTCGATGCATGACCAATAAGGGTTGTATCGAATTTCTGGGGCGTGGGTAGCTCTGCTTGTGTCCATTTGGTAGCGAGACAAAATGACTCCCAAGGGGATGAAGACCACTAGGAACTAAGAGCGCCCTCTTCTATTCACAACTACTATGGTACCTACCCGAAACTCATTGACTTTCGGGAGGGGATGTATCTTTATAGGGGGGTGGGGTGGGAAAAGTTTTGGTTGGTTCTGAAAGGAGTTTGTGGAATAGCGGAAAGGGGTATGCCTGCGTCGTTATCTGGGTCTGCTGGGGGAGAAGTTGGTATTGCCTGGACCCCAAGTAGGGCATATGGGCCCCAGGGGAACACCACATCACAGCCAATGACCACGCAACCACCTACACACGAGCAGAGCAAGTGAAGTTTTTAGTGTCGTACCTTGCGACGGAGCAGACATGCACTGAACACATGAGAGGAAAATATTCCTCTGAAATTATAACAGTCAGTAGGATGGAGGAAGGACAGGGTTAACGTCAATAAATGGGAAAATCGTAGCTAGGTATCTCCTATGTGTCCAACACACTGATAAGTGCTTTCCAAAGCTGATGTAATATTCATTGTTTGCAGGACCCGCTACATTGCAGTATTGATATTTGTTTTTGCTTTGAAGTTAATTACTTGAATATTATAAAACTATTTTTTTAAATTTTACTCTTTAAGACAGTATTAATTTCTTCATATAAATTATAAATGCAATTTAGCACTGATGAAACCAACCTAATTTACTCCAAAATTAGCACAATTACATCGTGTCAATTTTAACGGAATTTTGAAATAAAGTGTGTGTTCAGTGCACATTCGGAAGTAATTCATAGGTTTCTTTGAGTCTTTTCTGTGTACAATAACATTAGTGTTCAGATTGCGCACAAATATTGAACATCTGTTGTAAATCAGAAACAATAACTTGGGGGGAAAGATGTGCTGCCATGTCCTGAGCGTAACAGTTTGCAGTAATAGTTTGCAGTAATAGTTTACAGTAATTCATTCACAAGTATTTGGAAACTGAATTTTGCTGCAGCAAATCGGTTACTTAGGACTGGGCTTTGAACAGCAGTAGAAATGAATGCGCCTCCGTTTATCTCCTAGCGTGAATTTAATTATTTTTTTATGTTTTATTTGATATATTTGTGAACTGCAATTGGGTTGACACGCGTTGGTAGTAGTACAGGTCACATTTACACAAAATAATACACAGAACAGAACATACATAACAATAAGAATACATAAGCATCACATTTTTTTTCTGTGACGCTGCGCCTCAACGCGGGCCACGGCCTGATTCTTGAGGTGTCTAGATCACACAGAACGACGCATCACATTCGGAAGGGCTTCTCTGGACGAGTGATCAGCCCGTCGCAGAGACTTATACCTGACAACACACAACACTGAACACAGACAGACATCCATGCCCCCGGCGAGATTCGAACCCACAATCCCAGGAAGCGAGCTGCCGTAGACCCACGCCTTAGACCGCGTGGCCACTGGGATCGGCTAAACATAACAATAAAATATATATCTTATGGGTCTTTTGTGGTCAGTAGAGGTCTGCCTTACCGTACGTGATTATAAAGGACTGCAAAATTACTATTTTGGAATTTTCCATTTCCTTGAGTTCATTATAGAAACACGTTTCAGAAATAGGGCCCATTTCCGTCATACCGTGTAAGGAGGACATGTTGCTATGTGCATTCTTTCCTCACTTGTTTGATAAAGCTAATTGTTTGGCCTATCGTAATTCATTTTATATAGCCCAGTTTCAATTCTTCGCCGCAGAAAAGAGGCAGAAACCAACCCCATATCGTCTTCGTGTCGCGGAATTCCCGAAACAACGATGCACACTTCTGCACAGGCCTGGTAATAAATTGGAACAGAGCGATTAGAATCTCAGGAGGCCATGCTTTCAGACACCGCAAACTAAATTACGTCACAGACGGTAATCGTTTCATGTTATGTTGCTGCTGGAGGTGTTTTGTAGAGAGGCACCGGAGGGATTCCAGTAGACTGGTGACTATCTTTTCATCGAAAACGTGTCTCATTGGTCCTAATATAAACTAAACTGTAACTCGGGAATGCACAATTCGGGTCTCGTGTATATTTAAGGTTTTGGTGAAAAGGTAATTTAATTTCATTTGAAAGGCTTGTTTCATCACGCTGTTCATAACCATAATCAAAATCGTCAGCCATTTGAGACGTTTCCTCTTGAGTGCTGGTTCTTTGGGAGCCCGTTCTTTCTTGATGGGTTCTGGTTCCTCCAGTCCCCTCTTTCTTCTCCACGGGCGGTTCCTCCAAACCACTGTTTCTCCTGCCTGTTGAATGTACTCACACACTAAATCTGGGACGGTTGTATGGTTGATTCTTAAACATATTGCCCACTTGCATCTATAAACCATAATAATTTTATTTAAACGGTGTATTTAGTTATTCTTTTATTGTTTTAATTTCGTTATGGCCATACAATAACCACTAATTTCAAATGTTCACCTCGGCTGTCTCTGTTCTTCTTTCTTGCTCTTTTATTGAAGAGCCATTCGCACACTCAAACAGAAGATTAGTAGCAGCCGCATTATCTTACGTAATTTCACCACACTTTACATACATCACTCACCAACTTAATTTATACTTAACTAAAGTTATATTTATGCTAAATATATATATATATATATATATATATATATAACGACGTAATTTTACCGAGTACAGATAAAGCTCCCTAATGATGGCCATTAAAGACCGAAACATGTAGGTGCGATATTATTGTGTATTTTAATGTAAATTTAAAACTTTTAACAACGTTAATAAATAGTGCATTTGTTGGTGAGTGAACTGCGTAGATTTAAAAATGCACGGTGCAACGACAAAAATCACCACACTTTATTACTTACTAGATTCAAACGAGAGTCGAATTCCACTCACAGTGTACTGAAAGATTTGCAGCGGTTTAATTTCGTAAGAGTCAGTAGTCGTAACTGCGTCCTTGTCTTATCGTTATTTGAGTAGAGGAGGTGAGTGTGCATGGGATGTCAGCCGGTGTCTCTATTAGTCAGTCATTCATGTATCTAGGAAAGGACTGTTTGTAGCCTGTCATGTCTGGGATACACACGTAACGTCAGATACGCCGCAGTACAGGAAAGCACCCTTACTGAGGTGGAATGACTTGTCAAGGAAAGAAATTATACTGTTTGAGCTCGAGAAGAGGAAAAGTTTGAACATTACAGTCAGTTTTTCAGTGTAGAAATTTCGACCCTGTTATTTCTGTAAAATTTTTCGTAAGTTACGTATTTTTCCTTGCAACCTCCGTAAAACGCAAGATTTCACTATAAAAAACCAAATACAAGGTCGCTCAGAATCTGATGGTAACTCAGCTGGGGAATAGTCCTTGAAATTTGTAGAATCCAAAATTTCATTACTATAGTAATTACGGACCGCTACCGGAGCCTACCCTAAACCCACGTAACTCCATTTTTCCATCACGTTTCCTCCACGCCTGTAGCTACCGAGTGATATCACTCGCTCAGACTTTCGGATAAAGCGCTGGAGATTGTGCACTTTTGTCTATTCCCGTTTTTATTATGCGTTCCGCGTGTGCTTGAACCTTGCATTGGATACTAAAACCTTCTACCATGCAGTTTCCTTCATCCTCATAACACGTCCTCATTATGCAGTCCAAACATCTACTGTTGCAACTTTTTTTTAATGATTGTGTTGGAAATGCGACTGTGAAAGAAGAATGTTTTGAATAGACTGATATCTCCGGACTGAAGAAATATTATTTCCGTAATACGTCCTTCGTGCACGATAAAAATTATTTAATGCGAAGGAATAAATCATGCAATGTCATTAAAAATTTTGAATTTATTGAAGAAACGGTGGAACGATATTAGTAATAACGTAGACATTTCCAGGCTTTATTAAGTTATATTATTATTATTATTATGTTTTCAAAAGGAAAATATTTATTGCCGATACACGTGGGGTTTAGTCGTGTTCTGTGTTAAGAAATTATGTTATTTTAAGTTCATACTTTGACTTATAATATGCAAACTGAAAATAAGTATGTTCGTTTAGCAGTTCTTTGAATATTACACAAGCTGCTGCTTGTATTGACACTTGCAAGATCCTGTCAGCAAAAGCGCATTTATCAATTTCTCCATGAATTTTTTTTGAACTGCTGATGATTTTGAGATGTCATGTCTGAACCATCAGTAGATAGAAATCAGAGTTTTTCCATATAGTTGATACCACAGCTAGCATAAATATCATAGATATGGAAGAAAATGTTATTAGAAATTTTGGGGTCTTGAAGGAAATGTGTAACGTAATAATATTTGAATCATACGATGTCTTTGTCGTGAAACAAAACTGAGACCAAGAGAAAAAGGTTCCTTACTAATGGAAAGATAAATACGTGAGTCTATTGTTACTCTAAACAGTGATATGCTGATTAAAGCTTGACACGTAAAGCATAAAATGTATGAAAGAAAGTAATGATGTCAACACGCTGTAATTCATCCAGTGATACTATATGAGTTAATGTGTAGGAATTTATGGTTATAAGAATTCTAAAAGGAAGAAAATATGGAACATGATTTGAGAGATACGGGTGGAGAAAATAAGGAAGCTTGTGTGTTGCTGGACAAGTGGTGCGAGATAAGGGAAGTTTGGATGGGTTTCAGTGATTGTGTTACTGACGTGTAACTGAGTGTTACGACCATCTGCTGTATCTATTCTCACAGCTTCAGCTGGAAGAATCAGATATATGGAGACTATATGTAGCCTATTCGGTTCACAGGTCAAAAGACATTCTCCTTCCGGCTGACAGTATGTAGTCAGCAAAACATGATGTTTTACAGCGTACTAATAAAGTGAGGGCTTCTCTCAAGTATTTTCTTAAAACAATATTTACTAAAGTAATAAAACTATTTGTTATGACACTCATATAAATGTATGTTACTCTTAACCAGTGTTCTATTTTTTTCTTGTCTCGGCGTCTCATAATAATGCTTTATGAAATGAACTCTTGCCAAGCAACGAAACAGTGTTGGGCATAGGTCCCTTCTCACAAATTCCCCTTACGATCGCCTAGCAAGCAGATCAGATATTGGAAAATTGAACACAACTTTATGTATATTGACTAGATTTGTGCATAATTAACAAAAACTATGGCCTGATTTATTTCTATTTCTCACTAGGTCTATTTTAGTGCAATATGAATTGCGAAGCTAGCGTTAAATACATATGTTCTCATCGTAAGATCAGGGATTTCTAACGCACATTTTTATGAAAGTCACATTTCTCGAAAGAAAAACTTTGCCAACTCTTGTCCCGTTCTTCTTATCTCATAACGTCAGAGAGATTTATTATATTAGCCTGGGCCCTTAAACGTAATTATTCAACCAACTGACGAGTTCTTACTGAATTTTCCGTGAATATCATTTGGGGCATAAGCCAAAGAATTTTTTTGTATCTATTTATCATCAAAACACAAGAATGTTTAACGCCTGAGGTGGAAATAATGCTAGCACCACTTAATGTGTAGATAACGGTGTGAAAATTATACACATGTTTGGGTAGTTCAGGTTCAGCTTCACACATTCTTAAGTGCGGTATTGGGTGGAGTCGAGTGGAAGGCCTAAATCCCCAGTCTCATATTATATGGGAACTATTTTTGACGCCCGATAAGCAAATTCTGGTAACCGTAATGATGTTGTGTCCCTTATCTAAGCAGGACTGATTGGCAAAATGCCAGTCAAAGTAAAGGTAAAGGGTAATTCACCAATAAAGGGAAGGAACCTGTGACGTCAACTTAGATCAAAGTATTCTATTATTCTACACACACAATTTAATACATTAGTATTGATGTCCAAGTCGAAAGTCAGAACATGTTACCTGGTAACAAGTCATTCTATGCATCTTGCCACTGCAGAATATTTTTCAGTTTATTACCGATAATTAATGACGGAGTGTGTTGTACACAGTACGTCATAAAATGCAGTCACGTGGCTATGCGAGCACTAATTGTATATTCTTCTTCGTGTGAATTATTTATTCTTCAAATTAAGGTACGATTTTTATATATAGTGGAAACTATTAGTTTTAAATGCGGAGAGGAGGAATTCCAAAGAAGGAATACATTTATTTATAGAAGTTAAAACGTCACGTATGCTCTCCAAAAATAAGTGAAAGCTCACAAATATAAACAAAATATTGTAACGGTTTTTTAACCTTAAATTTCCTTGAACAACTCTATATATTCTACATACTTAACAACACAAGGTCCAAAATACAGCCTAATACAATGTTTGAAACAAGAAAATAAACCTTTCTTAAAGAGGGATATTACGAACAGAATGCTGCTGGTTGTCATTAGTGTGGGATTCCACAAAAGCTGAACACATCAATTCAGAGCAAAAATTCCAGTGAACAAGTGATTTATTTTTATATATCTATGCCTAATTGTCTTTGAATTGTCTTGAGGAAAATTATAAGTTTAGTTCAATAGAACAGAATAGAATAGAATACATATGGGTTTGAGCCTCTAAGGACCCGATGTGCGTAGGCCTTATACAAGCAGGCCAATTGTGCCCATTTATTCTCGGACATTTCTGACTTTAGCCTTAATAAAGGCCAGGATTGTTCTTGGATAAGTTTTCATAATAACCTCTGGTTTCAGCCTGAGCCCAGGTAGAAATATTGTCAAAAATAGGGCCACACACCTCTGAGTTTTACATGACTGAAAAATATATCAAGGGCAGATTCTGGTCCAATGAACATAATGGCCGAGCCCTCCCTTGCTAAGTGCCTTAGCTTCCCCTTATGGAGCCTTATAAAAGAAATGCTCTCTTTCTAGTGCCTTCCATTACAGGTCTCTCAGAGTCCTCAGTAAAGGAACCCTCCCACCAGGTTCCTCTCACGGAGCCTCTGTAAGGAGCGAGAGAGACTCCATTTCCCAAGCCTTTATTGACATGTCTTACGTAGTTTCTAGAGTTCCTAGCAAAGGAGCCCTCCCTCCATTTTCCCTCACAGAGCTCCCATAGAGAGAAACGTTCCTTTTACAGAGCGCTCATGTGCTGTCTCTCAAAGTCCCCCGGCAAGGAACTCCCCATCCAGCTTCCCAACGGGGCCCATATGGAGAGAGATGTCCGGTTCCTGAGCCTTCCTTTTCATATCCTTCAGGGTTCCCAGTAAAGGAGCCCTCCTTCCAGGTTCCCCTCGCAGAGTTCCCATACAGAGACGTTCCCTTTCCAGGACCATCGTTCATCTGTCTCTCGAATTCCCTGTTAAAACAAGCTCCCCTCTGTGTTCCCCGATGGGACCACTATGAAGACAGCTGCCCGTTACTAGAACCTATTTTAACTTATCTCTCGGAGTCCCCAATAAATAAGGTCTCCGGATAAAGCAAAATCTCACCTTCTTCTTACAGTCCCCGGTAAAGCAGCTCTTTCTCCCTGGTCCCAGAATGGGGCCCCTATGGAGAGAGATGCTCAATTTCCACAGCCAATGGTTTATTCTTTCAGTCATATCTCCCTGAGTCCTCAGTAAAGGAGCTTTCAACGAAACAGGGGGAAAAAACATACGGTCACGGTCCCCAGAGCCCCACGGGGGCGGAAGAACTACATAAAATTGGGTGCGACCTGTTTCCACAAGGGGGCCATTTACGATACTGCTATTACTACCTCAGTGCCATACAGCCTTCAGCACGATACCTTCCACCTTGGCTGGGGTAGACCAGATCCTCATTAGCTAGCCTGTGTCGCAGTAACCCTCTACAGGGTGTCACTAACATACCTGCTACCGCCACACGTGACCAAGGATACGGATCTCTACGCAACCCTGGGGCTCGGACGAGGGGTTGGATTTGTGGGAGGCAGGTGTATGCAATAAGTAACACGCATTAGCAGGATATCAATACAAATAATATAAACGTCAGTATTAGTAAAGTTATATCCGTTATGTTAGAGGAAAGAAGTATGTATGTTGTCTGAAATATGTATGATTCCACTTTATAAAAATCAGCTTAAGGTAGTAGTGACGTAACACGCAGGTAATTCACAGGAGGTCACAGGTAACTTTAAAATAAGAACGGACGCTTCGAACTGATTCAGAAAGTCCCTATAAAACTGGAATCTTGGCTGAAGGAGTTCTGTCAGCACAGCAAATTTTCTTCCTTTTTGCAAGGGGTAGAGGAGCCTGTAGCAGCACAACAGTGGGAACCAGACTTCATGTACATGCAATCTGGCACAAAAGGACAGAAGCAGGGAGGGAGAAAGATGTGTAGCGGCATACATGAGGACGTTGTATTACCGCAAAGTCGAGAGAGAGAGAGAGAGAGACGCAAACTTATTAATAGTTTAGGCAATAACAAAACCACCAAACTACTGCAGCCGGCAGTTTTACCGGCTGTTACAGTCTCAAAGGTCGTTAATTTCTTTGTTAATAAATAGTGTAAAATAGTAATAATAACGATTGTTTCAGATTAAGAGTACTCCGTAATACACGTTACGGATACACATGTGTGTCTGCGGTGCCGTATGTAGCAGGCAGATTAATCTGTTTGTATACAAACAGAGAGATGGAACGGAGTTCCATAGACTTTTGGTATAAGTGAAGATGCGGATATTTAATACAAGATATAGACATAGGAAAACAGTGTGACGCGGTATTGCAGACTGGTAATTCTTGTATGATCAGAGAGAAGAGAAATATAATTTCGGGAAGCAGTGTTTCGTAGATACTTCAGAATTGACAAAGTTCTTTGTTCGTGCATTATTTAAGAAGCTAATTGCTCAAAAACACTTAATATGATAAGTATTTCCTATTGTCATTATACTGACGTTTAATACGAATTTTAGCCATTAATATGTATGGACCAGAACAAAATAATAATATCGTGTAATTTGGAGATGAAGATTTTTGTAGTTACAGCATTTGGATATTTGATTTCTGTGGACGGTACTAATATTTAGGATTTGTATACTAGGATTTTCTCATCGTCTTCTTCATAATCCGACAAGAGTTAGGCCTATAGACTTGTTTCGGCCTCACCTAATAGTCTGCTCAAAGGTCTTCCAAGTCGTCTGCGTCCATTTGGTCTACAATTCAGCATTACTTTTGGCACCCTGTTGCTGTTCATTCTTGAAACATTTCCTCTGTATATATCTATTTATAAATATATGAAATTGTGCGAGATACATCAGATGAATAATGAGGTTTGGCAGAAGGCATGGGATCACAGATCAGTTGCTTCGCCTTTACATGTTTCAGAGCAGAGTAGTGGGACATTAGTTGCGGATTGACGGAGGCAGTATTTCGCCAGGCGCCATGACGGTTTTCTGGATGGTTGAGTTCTGTCAGTTTTGTGGAGTAAGTTACAAAATCTACAGAGAGGAGACTGTCTGGAAACTTAAGGTGAAATTGGCAGTAATATGTTAAAATTGATCCTAATTGCGTATTTTGAGTGTTGAGTTTACGTTTCTCGGTGCAGAGTCCAGCAGCTAGTCTTCGTGTAAAAATCATGTGGTTTAGTAAATATTTTTTAATTCTTTACTGCCTAAGAGGCTGTCATATTCTGGTGAAAGACACTGCTTCATGGTGATACTTAAGTACTCGCAAAGTAACCAGCAGCTTGTCGTAGTATTATGGTAGATTTCAATACATACACTCTCGTGTACTCTACATGTTATTGTTCCCCCAGGCACAATTGCTTATTTTTATAAACCTTGGATATTACATGTTCGGATTTTTAGTATTGTTTGCTTTCACACTGTATTTAAGTGTAATGAGTTTGTGTTTTGTTTCAGGTTATTGTATGTGTGTTACTGTCATTTGTTATTCGCTGGCGTTCTATGTTTGTGGGATGGATTTATGTTTACTTATGGGTTTAGATTTATTTTTTTGACTGATAGTGTCAGGTCTGGGGTTGAATATGAAACACAATTTGAATTTGATTAATTTAAATTTAAATATTGCTTGGAGCTATAATCGGATTGAACAGCAGCATGTAAAGCCTGGAGGGGAACACCAGGATTTCATTGCGATGTGCGATGTTGTCATGACCGATAATTGCAGATTGTGAAAAATGGTAACTTCCAGTTACCGAACTTTATTCATTGTTTCCAAAACGGCTCGTAATAAAGGAAATGTTATTGGAATTTAAAAATAAGAGACCAACTTGATGTCACTAATTATTGAGTTTTATTTCACTTCTTCTATGCTCAACATGTTTCGGGCATTAATACATCCATCATCAGGAGCCTGTGGCTTTTCTATTGTGTCACCACACTGGTCGTGTGTTCTTGTTTCGATGTGTGTTGGAGTTTCGGTGTGGCTGGGTTGGGGTGGTAACCGTGGTATCCGTGTAACAGGCTGAAGCCTACGACACGGATACCACCCCAAACCAGCCACACCGAAACTCCAACACACATCGAAACAAGAACACACGACCAATGTTGTGGTACATTAGAAAAGTCGCGGGCTCCTGATGATGGATGTATTAATGTCCGAAACATGTTGAGCATAGAAAAAGTGAAATAAAACTTAATAACTAGTGACATCAAGTTGGTCTCTTTTTCTTCAACTATCACAATGATGCACGGTCCAATTTACATAAGTCTGATTCATAGTTGTGAACAAACTAAATTAGCTTTAAAAGACAAAAAATAGTTTCCAAATTCAGTCAAACACAGCAATATATTATATTATTTTATCTTATCTTGACGACGACATGTTTCGGTCATCTGGCCATCATCAGTGTGTCTTTACAAAACTTAGAATAAGGTATGTGCAGTCAAATAATGATTGTCAAGTGGCTGAAACAATTCGTCATCAAGATAAAATAAAATAATATATTATTGTGCTTGACTGAAACCAGAAACTAATTTGTTGTCTTTTAATTAAATAAACGCAACTGAATGTCCTCTACAAAAAGTAAATTAACTTTACTGTAAAGTTGCATAGCTGCTGTTCACAATTCGGGTGCCTGTGGAATGCACCCACATTCCACAGGCACCCGAACTGTGAACAGCGTTTAAAATAACATCTGAATATTTGAAGTGTTTTACTTCGAACTACAGCGATGCGCAATACCACAACAGAGGAAGTGTGTAGTGCACTCGGAGTACTTGCAATCATGTGTTTGAAGTGATAAATGCTGATGTAATTTTAACGACCTCTCACCGAAGTGACCCTTATGGAACTTTAGAACACCGTATATTACAAGTGAAAACTGCGTGTCTACAACAAGTTTTCTGGGACAGAGGTTTGAAAACCAGTTGATGCTTGGGAAAGTTAACGGTTGAAATGGTAATCCCTGAACATGGCGACAACGAGCGACGAAACGCTTCGGCGTATTAATCATTCCACGTACATTGGCGTAAGAAAAATAGTGCATTATGTGTTGGTTTAATGAGGTCGAAATAAAATTATGAGCATCGTGCACGTTATGTACAATAGTAAGGATTAAAATTGTTCATTTTATATATTTCTTATTGCAGTTTTAAGGGTTTGGACAGGGTCCTGTCATGCAGTAGACACTTGCGCCTATTCTCTCCGCGAAAACAGAGGCAACATATTTTCCCGCAGCTCTGTACCACCCTATGACACACAGACGACAGCAGCATGTCAGTGACATCTGTTGTCTGTCATCCTTGGCACTTCCCACCACCAGATTTAGATTGAAACGCACCGTTACATTTCGGGACAAAGTTATTCTTTAAAATGCCAAAGGCATTTATTCTGATAATGTTTATCAGTGACATTTATCAGTCTTAGTTTTTATAACCAAACCCGCATTTTTTACGCCCGTAACCGGTAATCCATGGTTTTTGCCGTTTGCTTCTCCTGATTTATTCTGTAGCCAAAGTCCATCATTCAGATTCCTAGCTCTGTTTGGGGGACCTAGACGTAAAGGGAAGGATAATATTAAACTGGTTCTTAACTGTTACAACACGTTTGTTACTATATGCAACACATAATTTAATATTCAGAAACACAGAGTTTTGTGCGATACGATTTTCAGAATAATGATATAAATTTGATTCTGTTAAGCTGAGTATGTACGATATTTTTTAATCAAACTGTAGATGAAATCACACTGTCAGATGCTGCGGTGCTGGTACACTACTTGTGGGAGAAACACCGTGTTATTAGCTTTTGTATTTTGGGAGGTTTAAATTCTAAATATCGTGGTAGGAACAATTTGAGTAGCCTGGAGACTGGCGGTCTAGGGGACCTCAGGGAAATCTCTGTCGAGCATGTCGCATTAACCAGCCTGTCTCATTACCTCCTGGCACAGTAAGATGTCTCCTGGCTCATCTCCCGAACGTCTTCCTTCAGTCCCTGTGCCATGCAACAACGGCATAAAGTTTCCATTGAACATGGTCCTGTCAAGCTCACAGCGTCGGCTGAAGCTCGAACTCACAGCTGAGAGCCATGGAGCAGACTGAGCTTGCGATGCCGGTAGCAGCTTAGCTCTAGAAACTCTCCGTCTCTTGAGGTACCAACAATTTGATTTCCAAATTTTTGGGGGTACAGGAGAGAGGAAGTGAGGGGAGGGTGGGGGAATGAGAAGTTTCGTAACTTCCTGCCTAATTAAATGAGTACTAACAAATTAAATAAAGAACATTAGTTTGAGGGTTGTTTGACCGTACATCTTCCTCATGAAATAATGTGAAATGCCAACTTGATGCAACAAGGCAATTTTATTGATGTACTTTTGGCTGTACATGTTTCGGGCGCATACGCCCATCATCAGGAGCATTAGATGTTGAGTTGCAGCCTACGGTTTTCTGCACCGAGTTTTTGGATGGGTGGTGGTCTTGAGAGCTGCTGCTTAGGCCGTGTGTGTGGTATGGATGGTGCCGTGCGTCGCACGGCACCTTCCAAACCGGACACACGACCTAAGCAGCGGCGCTCAGGACCGCCACCCATCTACAAATTGGGTGCAGAAAACCGTACGCTGCAGCTTAACATCTAGTGCTCCTGATGATGGACGTGTGCGCCCGAAACATGTCGAGCTAAAGAAACTTCAATAAATTACATTGTTGCACCAAGTTGGCATTTCACATTAGTTGAAAAAAGACATTAGATTAGTGAGATAGGTGGCGTATTCAGGAGAAACAAGAAATTAATATAATATTTTAATTGGATAAAGTGAAGATAAGCCTTAAGAAACTGTGGGTTAAAAACGTAAAAGGCATTGAAGCGGACCAGAATTAAATGGAGTGACGTGTGCCTTTGGGAACTGTGGCGAGTCTTCAGGTTCCTTGAAAGGCGGACCAATTTTTATCATCTGAGCGACTGTCAACTCTTCAAGAATGTCTAAGCTCCTTTGAGATGGTTAGGGTCCAGTTCAGAGATGTGTTAAGAGAGTTAGCTCTCTGCATGTGATGAATGTGTATGCGTAAATTATAAATTTGGTTTGGTGCCTTCTTTCACAGAACTAAGTATTCCCATCTTTTCTGCGCTGCAAGCACTTCCTATTTCTTCGCGTGAGAAAATTCAGAAAACAAATTTGTATGCAAGGTTGTGGGTGTTTCTAAATATTCGGATGCCTTGTCGCGTGTGGACGATCTTCAGTGCGGTAGGGTGCTGATGTGACAAGACCTGCCTTTCTGTATATTCGGGTGTCGATTGTATTTGTGTGTTATTTTCACGAAGGTTATAGTTTGCGAGGTAAGGAAGTTGGTTGAGTCATTGCGCTACAAGCCGGAAGGTCACCAGTTCTATTCCCGATTTTGAATGGAAGCATCACGATGTGTTTGTAACGTAATATAATATGAAATTTCGGTGCATGATAGTAATATGTGTTCAATGTGTTGTTAGGATTTGTGCAGGCCGGCCAAAAATATTCGCGGTCTTCATTTACATTACGAAAACGAACCAGTTGGTGTGATCTATGAAATAATCAGGAAAAGAATACAGTTCCTTCTTTTGGTGTAACATTTCTCCGTTTAGTGAAAAACCTAATTTTTCCTAGTAGATTTTAAACACCTGTATTGGAGACGAGAATGTTTTTGAAGGCCCTGCAAAATTTCATTGATAAGTCTACAGCCTCCAAAGATCTTCTATTTAATAGTTTCGTTTTTATAAATAATATGTAAAAAAAAACCTTAATTTGTCACGTTCCATTCCTTGAAGGTCAAAGTGGGAACAGAAGCGTAGCTCACAGACATTAAATGTAGGGTCTAGATATAGGTGCGTTACAAACTTCAGGTTCCGGCTGCATTTCGCCTGGGAAAGAACCGCGAATACCCATGGCGTAGATGGACATGTGGGGCGTGAAGTGGGGCCGCTCTGGATTTTGTGGAGGAGAGATAAATCTCATTCCCGTACCAAGAATCAACCAGCCTAATAAAATATTCTGTATAATGACCATACCATCATGAATCGTGTGGTTTGTGTGTCTTCATGTAAACGAAATTGGAATAGAGCCGCCTCGTAATTGTATTTTCTAAATTCCTGCTATGAAGCCCTGTCAACCTTATTACTAGCTGTTGATGAACTTTGCTAACATTTTGGGTTTTACATGTTTGTCGCCAAGTATACAACTTTTGAAACGTAAACTTATTTCGAATGTGATAAATTGCACTATTTATAGAGTCCTTGGAAAAAAAAAAAATTGGCAATGCGTTAATGAAGCAATTTCCTATTTCTTGCAGCGTACCTTTTTTTCCACAATAAACTAATAATGAAATCTGTCCTAAGCAGGCTTAATCCAGTCCACATAATAACAGTTAATTTATTTGAAACGTGTTTTAATGTTATTCCAAGTGGTACTGAAGCTTAAGTTTTTCCCGCCAGAAATCTTATATACATTA
>Ga0123354_10007588_pt1 | contig 16364 bp, 8 predicted proteins | sample TergutLab28metaG_2_FD_97872 | JGI IMG/M metagenome (GOLD analysis project Ga0123354, IMG submission 97872) | Labiotermes labralis P4 segment gut microbial communities from Petit-Saut dam, French Guiana - Lab288 P4 | ecosystem: Host-associated > Arthropoda: Insects > Digestive system > Gut ...
GAAACAAACTGCATTTTGAAGAGAAAAAAACGGAGAGAATATACCATGTTTAAAATATTCAGTACCTATATTTGTTGAATAAATATATAAAATGCAACTTTAGAGGTTAGCGGTGCGGTACGAACACTGTAGTTGACGTTAGGCGTCTAAAAGTTAAATTTATTTGCCTTTATAAACAGCTACAGCCATAAAAAATGTCTATAATTTTTCACAAACAATAACTAATATACAAAATTACTACATGTTTCGGCTACTTAGAATAATTTTCAAATTTTGAGATGTGTATTAATAATTGGGATAAATGTGCCTCTTCCCTGGTGGTAACCAACAATAAAATTATTATGTTTCTTGTGGCGCAACAGCCCTAATTGAACGTGGGCGGGTAATGTTTGGGGTTTATAGATCACATGCAATTGCACACACACACACACACACACAAATACACAGGAAGACTCTTCTGAACGAGTGATCAGATCACTTTATCCCATAGGCCGCTACCTACACTACACACTACAACAAATACAAGAGGCGAACTTCCATACCCTCTGTGGGATTCGAACCCGAGATCGCAGCAATCGAGCAGCCGCAAACCTGCCGTTCAGGCCGCAAGGCCAACAGGATCGGCCCATAAAAATAAACTACGTAAAATTTGATCAGGCTTCAGGCCTTAAAGTTTCACGTCCATTACAGTTTTCACAAAAGTCAGTCACAGACACTTCATAAGTTGTTCAGTTCGAGGCTACAGTACAGGCAGTCAGTTACGATATTAACTCCATCCCTAGTAAGTACGTGGTAGTTCAGAAACGAAGAATCAATATTAGTAGCTAAAGTGGAGCTGAAAGGAATGCTGGGAAGACGAGCAGGGCAAACATAACATGCATCATTGTTGTGCTGTACTGAAGGACTCAAATTTAATTCCTGTCGTCTCTTTTTGTCTCCACTATGAACCGTGCAAGACACACTAAGATTAACTGCAATCCTATTTGGTTCTTAGTTGAACTGAGTTAAGTAATTGAAGGAGATGCCTCACCCGTCCTTGTCTTTTAGGGGTTTCCTTTTATTTTTGTGCTTTATTTCTCTTTTTTCATTTGTTTCTTTCACTTTGTGTGTGTGTGTGTGTGTGTGTGTGTGTGTGAGGAAGAGTGCTACCGACTTTAATTAATCTAGAAGATAGCTAGCACCGCAGCTCACAATTTGATGCTCTTGTTCTTCTCTTTATTCTCTCTTTCTCTTTCTCTCTCTGTATACTGAGTTTCCTATCTTACTCACTTGAATTCACCACTTTTTTTTGACATTCTAAGTATTCTTGTTCAAACCTATCACCTTTTTCTTGCACCTCTTCCTTCCTCATTTTCCAGTGACATATTTCTTGAAAACTACTACCTCGTTAATGGAAACTGGGGCAATTTTTAAGCGTTGATTACTTTGTCCTGGCGACAGAACGGCCCTTACTGGATGAGTATATAGGCGTAATTCTTAGCAGTATGACCGATCGTTAACCATCTGTAGTATAAAATAATCATATCTTATAATTTCCCTTCAATCGTCTGCCGTCTATCTGATGGCTACTATGACACTGTGAATGGCTTAATATATAAAACTTTCCACGTTCATTTATATTTCGTCGCTAGGCTACTGAGTGAGTGTTAATGTACAAAATTAACAGCTTTTATTTAAAATTAATACACATAATGAACGTCATTACGAAGTAAATAATATAAGATATAGGTTATATTTTTATATTCCTTTCTTAGAAGTGGAAGACAAAGTTAGTTTCTGTGACATAGGCACAAGCGATACTCGTTTAACTTGCCACAAGAAACCACATTTCGTTTGAAAGTTGATAAAATATTCACCAAACATGCGATGAAAGTTGCCCGTGCTCGGATTAACGTTGTATTAGCTGGTAGCCGGCGGATATTCATCGGCCAGACTGGTAGGATGTATGATTATTAGATATGTGGACAAAAATGTTTTCGGGTGTTACTTTCTGAATTGCAAGATTTGTGATAGTGCTCCTATATCTAACCACGAACGTCTTGTTTTACCGTGCTTACTCTTGTCACTTACCTATTTTCATGTGTCACAGAATAAGTAACTTATGAACTTTAATAATTTTGTTTTGCTGTATTAAACCAGAATAAAAACGGTTTTAAGAAGGAAGTAAAAGACATTTCAAGATTATTGACTTTGCAGCCTTTATTTTAGCAGGTTCACTCCAGTAAACTTTAATTAATTTACGAGTAAAGCAAAAGTCCTTTCTTATTGGCAGGAGACACTAATGTACTATAACAGTAAACATTAATTTCATTTGGGAAATAAATCCCTTTTCGTGATATTAAGTTCGCTTAATAATTTTTCCTTAACATAATACATTACTTTAAGATTGGCATGCTAACTTGTTGTATCTGCTTTGAAATTCAACACGGTTTTATTTAAATAACTTTTTTCGACTGTAAAATCTAAGCCGTTTAATCGCAATCATGAATGAATACATATATATATATATATATATATATGTGTGTGTGTGTGTGTGTGTTTAAACATATATTTGTAATTTATACAATATAATGTAATTTTTTTTTGACGTTTTGCTGACCGTGCATCTCAATATATTTATCTCAGTAATTAACCAACGTGATGCACAAAATTTTTGTTTTACAATAAGTTTATTTCATGTCTGTACATGTTTCGAGCACATCTATCATCACACCTATAGGTGTGATGATACCAGATGTTGTGTAATGCAATTTTGACCTCTTTATGATGAGCACATGTGCTCGAAACATGTAGAGGCATGAAATAAACTTATTGTAAAACAAAAGTTTTGTGCATCAAGTTGGTTAATTACTGAGATAAATGTAATTATTTGTTAATATTAATGTTCCTTTTCATAACAGCTTTCACATGACTTGAATATTAAAGGCTACAAAATTTATTCTAGTAATATTCTTCTGACATTAAAGAGGAGAAATAATGATTGTGTGTCAAACAAGGGCAGCGTATGAAGTTCAATGAAAACCTACATGGGAGAAATTAAAACCAAAACAATTATTTTCTTATCATATACATTAACAAAGATATTTATATAAGTAACTTACTTAAACGAGATCACTGTCATCATCATCATCATCATCATCGTCATCAAGTATACTCTTATCTACGTAGTAGATGTTTTGTAAATTTCTGTTACATGTAACATTGTTTTGAAACATTTTAATTCTTCGTTTGAAATTCATACAGAAAGGTCGCCTCTGTTTAAAATGTTTCAGTAACTAGAACATTCTTTTTTTAAAAAAAATTATAAATAACCATCTGGTTATGAGAGAGTTATTAAAACTTTCATTCAAAGTTTAAAAAAAAACATATATAAAAATTTCTTACCTCTAAAAAATTTATTGTTCAGTACTTCAGACGAAAAGTAGTAGAAATAACAAATATATTTTAGCTGTAGGTTACCTTCCTTTTGAAGATACGAGAGACGTAAATTTGTAATTACTAACCATTCTTAATTATAAATTGCCCTTCTGTTATTTTTTTTTTAACATTTCCACAACTTTCAAACTGTCACATTCAAAATCCTTGGGTTTTGTCATGTTTTCGACAAATATAATTTGAAGTATTATTTTAAAGATTTAACAGGATTTATATATAAAATGAAGTTTAATAACTTTATTTGCAAAATAATTGTAATATATTTACAACTTAGCCGAGTCACAGCGCAAGCTGCAAATTTGGATGTTTGTTTAACTCGGCTCAACTTGCCCTGTAAAACTGTACAGCATGCACTAAAGTGAAGAGTAATACCATGTTGGGAGTTCAAACTCACTGTCGTACATTTGCTAATTCACGACAATCAAATTGCTGTGTAAACTGATACAGGGTACATAGTATGGTTTATTCGAAAACCTACCTGTGGCTGCATGTATACGCAAGGCAAAACGAGAATTTTCGTTGAAATGTAACAAAAGGATGGAAATTAACACATTATCAGGGATTTACTTTTATTCCAAACTAGATGAAAGCTAATTGTACGGGACACAGAGATGTTAAGCTGGGAACTAAACAGAACTGACAGTTTCCAAGTGTGAACCTCGAGAGATCGGATAGAATTCGAATATATATATCCTTCAATCGATGATTTGATACATAGGTCCTGTAATTGAGATTAATAAACGGCAGTGGGCATATATATATATATATATTAACAGAGATTCAGTTGATATAAACAACCAGTGTTATTACATTACTTTAGTGTAGGTAAATATTGTATATTTGTTTATATTTTCGTTGTTGCTATTAAAAAAATGTGTATTATTATAATCCGCATACGCGAATTTTGGCAAATAATCAAGCATTGCTGCTTGCCATCAAGGTAATGAGATGGTACTCGAGATGGCAACAGATCGCACCCCGTAGAGAACTCGCGTTGGAGGAGTTTATGGACCTGTCGTAAGACAGACTACAGAAAGAATGAATGAACTCAGCAATAACTCTTATGCTTTTCCCTAAAAGTGGCAAGTGGGAAGCTGATACGTAAATTTTTCCTGACCTCTGAAAAACAGTGGGTATTACATGTTTTCCACTTGTTACAACAGCGGAATTTATACATTGTTACCCACATAACACGTTTAATCCTTATCCTGCTAACGTGGGGAATATGGTGAGCTCCTAATAATGCCAGCAATTGGCAGATGGGATTTAATTCGGCATTTTAGAAGGCTAATTGTTCAATACAATTTTTATTTTTAAAAAGTCGTAAATTTTTGGTGATCGAAATGGGGATGATTTGAAGATATGAACTGAATATTAACATTCTGTGTAGGAGAAATTCATGCTACAAGATTTTAATATCTTTATTCTGATAGCCCAGGATATTTTACTTTTAATTTTAGTCTGTTGTTAATTCGCAAAATAATGTCGAGTCTTCCATTACGTTCTCGGACTGGAGTTAGTACTTTTAGAGACTAATACTTCCAGTGCATAGCAAAGCGTTGGGTAAAGTTCTTAAATCCTAAGCGCAGCCAACCACCTTCATTTGGTAAGAATGACAAAATTTTGTGAGTCTATACCCTCCATTATGTAAAAATTTTGATGTGCGAGATTTCAGGTTCGTGCCCCTGAGTAGTAGAGGCCTTCTGCCGTTTCTTTTTTTATGCTCTCTAAGTTGTCAAGAATGTTACCGATTCTTGTCGCTGCACCGTGCATATCGTCCAAATATTTAATTAGTATACCAACTGATGCACATACATGAAACTTTTTCACATTAAAACACTAAAATTGCTCCGACATGTTTCGATTCAAGAATCATCCTCAGGGAGCTATACTTTCCTTGTTAAAGTCACTTTTAAAAACTAGTTACTGAATACTTTCGTTATATAATCCTGGTTCTGTGGCAGCATGTCTTTTTGTGTCAGGGTATGTTGCTAAGAATGCCCGACTGCTGGTGTGCGTCCTGTGCTTTGCTGGACAACATTTCTGTCCCATTTACGAGGGCCTAACAGTCTAAGAAGAATGACTGTGTTTACTTTGATTGCCTGATTCTGGAATATGTAGTCTATATATTGTGCAGACACGTCGATAAGAAACTGGCAACCTAAGCAACTGCACGCCCCAGAACTCCGAAAACCTCAACTTACGACATGTTGCTTAATTAATTCAAGGGACTATTTTAATGTACCTCCTAGAGAACTACTGGGAAGGACAGTTAGGGATAGAAATCGGAAGGATATTACACTCGTGGTTTTTAACAGAGTCAGTCCAGACGGCTTAACAACTGCTTCTTTGGCCTCAGCACTGGAGGACATTGAAGTTCCTGATATGAATACCTGGATTGTGTACAAAATTATTGTTGGTTTCGGAATTATTTAATTTCTGTGTAAAAGAGTTCTGGGCTCTTCTGAAATATTATGCAGCGTAGAGTGGTAATTCCGTACCGACGTTTCGGGACGAAATATCGTTGCCATTTTCAGGACCCTTGAATTTGGAACCTCTAGTTTGTCCCTAAAAATGGACTCAATAGGTTTTACCGAAACGTCGGCACGGAATTACCACTCTGCCCTGCGTAGTATCCCATAAGAGTGCATGTGTCGTCTACATGGCTGCGGAAACCTGCAGTAAGGCCAATTGTAAATCTGTGTAAAAGGATTTTGAGATTGAGACATAATAGTCGTAAAATTCAGCAAGGTAGTACTGTATTCAAAATTTCGCTTCCTAGCCACTCTGAGAATTTTCATGACAAAGATCAGTAAGTTAATTTAGTTTTGTGGAAAAAAAAATCTGGTTTTGATTAGTACTGTATCCATCAGAGCGTGAGAAAAATGAATGGTTGAAATATTAAGGAAATTTTTACATAAGTAAACACTTAAATTTGACCTTTATAAACACATTCACCAGTACATGTGTATATCATTAAATAACGCACGAAGGTTCCGTGTGTGAGAGTGTGGACAGAGCTTCATATATTCTTAAACTGTACACTAATTGGAGGTCAATAGTAAATTTCGCCGTTCTACTCTTTTACCCACTGGCCGCAGAGTCTTCCCGAACGTGGCTGAACGTGGCTGTAAAGATAGAAAATCCCTGTCTTTATCAGATCTTGAACTCCGGTCGTTTGTCTGGTTTTATACATACAAAGGCAAAAAGGTACAGTGATCCCGTTACAGGCCTGGTTTGGCCCAGAAGGTGGGTGAAGGTATACTACTCTTCCATGACCGCGGCACTAGAAGGGGGTGAGTGGTCAGCAGCACGCCCCAGCCGCACTTTACCCCCGTTAAAGACCCATTATCCTTTGTATAAGAGGCTGAGTGGGCCCCAGGGCCGGTCTGGAGAGGCGGAAAATCTCGTCCCCACCGGTATTCGATCCCGGACCGTCCAGCTCGCACATACACACACACATATACACATATATATATATATATATTAAAGGTAAAAATAAAGGAAAATTTTACCCTAGAACAGGTCACGAAGGTCCAGAGGGGGTGTAGATGTATAACTCTACTCTTTCTTTAGCCTTGGCGCTAGATGGGGGGGTGGGTGACCAGCAGCACGCCCCAGCCGCTTTACCCCCGGGAAAGACTCGGTACCCTTTGTATAAGAGGCTGGGTGGACCCCAGGGCCGGTCTGGACAGGTGGAGAAAATCTCGCCCTTATCGGGGTTCGAACCCCGGACCGTCCAGCCCCTAGTGAGTCGCTATACCGACCGAGCTATCCCGGCCCCTAAACACACATACATACACACACACGCACACACACACACACACACACACATATATATATATATATACATGTATACCACTTCATTTCGCATTAATAAATCGGGACTTTGACACAAAATCTATTGTTGTTTTTCCAAACAAGAAGCAGTAATTCTTTTAAATAACTTCCGCCAACTGTTCTCCCAGATGAAGGAAAAGTCTCTTCTATGTGGGACAGAAAATGAAGCTTTAAATCAAATTTTTAATAATACTTATTGATTTTAGTCTTTAAAGTGTTGATTGTCCACGTCTTGTCACAGCGGAGGACAGGTTTCAATCCTAGGTCTTCTCATGTGAACTTTGTGGCGCACAAAGTGGCTACTGGACTAGTTTTTCTCAGAGTACTTCGGTTTCACCCTGTCAGCATCATTCTAACATTTCTCCATACTCATCTTCATCTGCATGTCGCTATTACCAGAATGACAAACGGTCGAAGAGTGGAAAACTTCCAAAAAAGCACTGCTCTTTCCCAAATCGGGGAATATCATGTAGAAGATTTGAACATTTTCTATCAAAGTGTTTGGCCTAATCAAAGCCCGTCGATGCTGTTCGAGACAAAACTGATAGTGATATTTATTTTATGTTTGTAGCGAATTTCCTCAGTCACACCCAATTCAGTGTTTTGCGAATGTTTATTGTCTGGCTACTAGTTTCGATCTCTAGTTTGGGTCATCATGAGGTCACTGTACAAGAAAACGAAGTACCAGTACACAGGAACTGAATACCGTGAGGTAGGAGGTCCACCTTTCCAGTGAAATTACGTTAAAATTTATATACCATATATGAATGTGTAATAAATTGCAGTATGCTCAAAGACAACATAAATTGCAGTATGCTCAAAGACAACATAAAGATACCACCATAAAAATGTAAAGATATTTATTCTGTCCTAATCACGTTGAAGTACGGAGCTATAACACGGATTACCGGTAACATGACGCTTAATCTCCCAGACGTATAAAACATAAGCCTCTTTAATTACCACTTTTACCTGTCACACTACGCACTTCAATCTGTTCATCTGTGGGTGGTATGAGGGGGAGGGTGTACATCAGCGTTAGGGGTGGGAATGGCCTGGAAGTGGGTACAGCTTATTACCATTAGTCTGTGACCACATTCCCACCCCCGCCACTACATACACCCCATCAATGTGACAGACAGGTGGTGAGGATACACCCCCCACCCCCCAGTTTCCCGCACATCCCTACAACTCTAAGCCGCATCCCAGTTGCGGATTACCAGGGTCGTGATGGGGACGAACAACCGAAGGTCTGCCACCGTCCTACAATCCCCGACAAACGGGGACACACAGACTCACACACCAAGGCACAGCCACAGTTTGTCCAACATTGTTTGACTAATGAGCATTTGGAGACGCACCGCGTCAGTGATTAACCCCATTGCAATATGGAGAAGCTGCAATTCAGGTTGCAGATGTTAAGGAGAATCCTCTGATTGTGTCTTCTTAGCTACATTACACGAACGCAGACACAGACACAGATATAGACACAGACATAGACACAGACACAGACATAGACATAAACACAGACATAGACATAAACACAGACACAGATATAGACATAGACAGCCACACACACTGAAACAGATATAGACACACACAGACAGACACAGACACAGACATAGACACACAGATATAGACACAGGCACAGACACAGACATAGACACAGATATAGACACACACACAGACACAGACATACACACACAGACATAGACACAGACACAGATATATACACAGACACAGACACACAAACATAGACACAGACACAGACACAGACACAGATATGGACACAAACAGACACACAGACATAGACACAGACACAGACAGACACAGATATAGACACAGACACACAGACACAGACATAACCACAGACACGTTGGCCGTTTGGGAAACGTCTTGCCTAAAATAGTGACAGGAATCGAGTTTTTGGGAATGTTAAAAGCCCATGTTAAGAGAAAATTACTTCCACGGGGAATTTAAAAACAGAGTTAATTTTAGGTAGATGGATTAAATGAGTCACAAACAAAACTGGCTTTTATCAGCTTGATTCGCGGCTACATGTTTCGGCTCTAAGTGCTAGCCATCATGAAGCCTTCTATAAACGCTGATACAGGAAAAATTTTATACTACATTAAGACGGAGCTGTCTGTCCCCTTTCATATTAAAACCCCATTATAAATGTATAAAGCGTTTGAACGTATATCATACATAAAAAGAGTTAAATTTTAGTGCTGCATATTACCAAGTAATTATATTTGAAGACTTTAATACATTAGACCAACAAGATCAAAACACTTTTCATCATAGGTAATGAGTCTATGTATATTTAACAAAATTACATCTTTGCGAATATAGGGTGTTTCTTTTCCTGCTTCACCGATAAGCGCGGGGCTGACGCTCAAGTCAGTTTTTATTAGACTTCCTAAATGTTATTAACACAGCGATCGTTTGTTTGGCTCCCATAACCGAATGTTAAACCTGCTCGAAGCGCCACGATTTTGGACACAACGCTGACGCAGCGTCGGACGGAGCGCTGGATCGGCGCTAATCGGTCAATAAGCAGAAACAAAAAACACTCTGTATCAATTTTTGGTGTTTGTGTAACCGTGCATCATTCATACATTTATATAAATAGCCAAATAGGTAGCATGCAGCATCGTTGGTGCTTTATACCACAAGCTGTAAACACAGTCTAGTGCTCCTGAGGATGGGCGAAATTATCGCCCGAAACATGTTGAGCTGATTGTAATTATCAATAAAATTTGTTATTGTTGCATGTAGTTGGTTATTTATATTAAACTATATATAAGATGGACATTTCAAATCTCTTACTTCCACACTCTAATAAGTTTTCCCCTGTATTCGTGTAACTTTAATTGGCATATATATATATGCCAATCTAAATTGTAAAGAAAAGTGTCCATATATATATATAATATATATATATATATGGACACTTTTCTTTACAATTTAAATGACTTTTTGATATGGTCCTACCAGAGACGAAACATGTAGCAGGTTTAATGGAATTAGGGATAATCACTGGGTACTGTGTATTAGTTTGGACTTTTGTAGAAGACTAAATTTTTCTACACTGAATTCACTTCGAAGCCGCTTTAAAAAATAGGAACATCGCCAAGTCTTTCACTAGATACAAGGCATGTCTCTAAACCACCCTGTCGAAATGTATGTTTTGTATGTTTGTCAAGATTCTTTTCTCACCCTAAGGAATGGGTGTGACTGAGGCCGCGTATTCGAAGATAATATTGGAACATACTTTAAGGGATGGATTGTGGACTGGATTATGATTTTCAATTCCTGCCTCGGTGCAATAAACGGACCTTCAATATTTCACATGCCACCGACCTCGGTGCACCCTACGCTAGTGTACGGATATACGTTTTAATATAAATGTACAAATCCTCTCTCCTCGTCACCACCATCTAGTGCCGTTGTCACGAAATCTGGGAACTTTAAATTCCTGGAACCCTCTGGGCCTGTCAAGGCCTGTAATGGAACTGCTTTACCTTCACCTCTCCCCGTCAGTAGTTTGCAACTTAAAAAACCAGTGTCACTGAGAGCTTGTTTTGTCTCCGTATAAGGCCAAGTGGATGACCATTTATTATGATAATTAGCTTTCGGGTTCTATAGAAAATCGACAAGATTTTATTAGTCTAGTTATTCCGATGTTATTAAACTTTTGGCGCCGGAATTATTTTTTTTTAATTTAGCACACCCTGTATACAAAATGTGAATAATACAGGAACAAAATACGTTACAACTATGAAACAAACTGCATTTTGAAGATAAAAAAACGGAGACCATATACCACATTTAAAATATTCAGTACCTATATTTGTTGAATAAATATATAAAATGCAACTTTAGAGGTTAGCGGTGCGGTACGATCACTATAGTTGACATTAGGCGTCAAAAGGGTAAGGAGATCTTGATCCTAATACATAGGTTAACATAAAGTTTTCCTTTATTAACAACTTATCCTGATTGATGCCTCGTGTAGTACTGACCACGAAGTCTGAATTACGAACTGGAACTACATACTTACAAAATAGCGTGAAACACGCCAGCAATGCACAGTACCTGGTCCGGATGTGGCTCGATTGGATTCGTGTGGCAAGTATGATAGACATGCAGACCCCCTCTCAGAACATGTGCCCTGAACTGCCCTCTCTTCTTTTTTAGATATTTGTTGCTTCGTTCTCATTTCCTACCTGCTTCCTCTTGGCGTGGAGTGGAATATCCTGATATACAGTGGATTTCACACGTCATTCAGACCCGTCACTCACAAACATCTGTACATCGGCAAATGCAGTCGAGCCAGATAAAAGTCAGTCTTTACCAGCTAATTTGCTGAAAGCAATTCTCGCAGAGCTTCGTCGTTTTTACCATATTGCCACTCCTATCATACACAGGACATTGCTGTTCTAAGATGTGCCATCCCCGTTGTGTGTTTGAAAGACTAATGGTGAGCTAATTTCAGGCAGAAAACACAACTGTAATTGTATGCTAGATGGTGGTATTTATTAGCAAAGTAAATAACTACATGTTTCGGCCTAAAGCTGCCATCTTCAGGTTATCACAATTACAATTTTACTCAAAGTGTGTCATATATATACATGACACTCTTTGAGCAAAATTGTAATTGTGATAAATGAAGATGGCCGCTTTAGGCCGAAACATGTAGTTATTTACTTTGCTAATAAATACCATCATCTAGAATACAATTACAGTTGTGTTTTCTGACTGAAATTAACTCATCATTAGACACATTGCTGTACATACAGCTGCGTACAGTAGGCTCTAGATATTTTCTTCGCACTCCTAAAGCGTATATGCGACTGAAATTTTGCGTCGCTGTATACACACACACACACACACATATATATATATATATATGTATATATACCTATATATAAACTGGCTTATTTATCTATAGACGAGAATAAATGTGTAATTGGACCGGATAAAGCCCTTCCCAGTTACCGTCCGGTCTAAGACGTAGTTCTGCAACCGCTCTAATGCAGGGATCGTCGTTTCGAAACCCGCTGAGGCTTTGGAAGTTCCTGTCTTGTGTCTGTTGTCTTTTGTATGTAGCGGTCTCCGTGAAGAACTAATCCCCCTTGTACAGAGGGTCCTTATCATGTGTGCGTGCGTGCGTGTGTGCGTGCGTGCGTGATCTAGAAATCTCAACAGTGAGGCGGTCTAGGCGGAGCATTGTCTGTTGCGCTACAGAAAATAAAGATTGTCGAGACGTGTAGCAGGATGGGGACAGTGAGAGTAATACACGTGTGAGTTTGTACTAAATCCGAATGTTAATGACCACTTGAAAATCATGGTCACCAGTAGGAAGATGATATTAAAATGAAACTTACTGAAACATGACACAAGTATGTACGTCGGATTCGACAGTGTCAGGATAGGAATCACTGGAGGAGTTTTGTTAAAATGACGATAGAGAGTATTTCCCATAAATATTAGATTTCTCTCACTGGGATGTTGTTTGCTATTTTCCGAGTAGATTTTGTCTCATGAAGTCAATTACGAGAGACGTTTCCGGGGTAATTCAAACACAGATATTATTTAGTACTTCCTGTAAACAATGGCCGATATTCTAATGCATAATCTAAGGCTGAATTATCTCGTCTAGCCTCATTAATATCAGTGACTTTGTTTTCTTGTGAAAGGACTTTGCATGTACTTAAATCGAAATGCATAATGCTGATCTACCAATGTATACAATGCTAATACATAATAATGCAAAATGATTTAAGCGTTAATTTCTTGTAATAAAACCAATTAGTTGCACTAATTTCTCAACTTCATTTTTGGAATAAAACTCTACATGTTTCGGACAGTTACTCTGTCCATCATCAGGAGTTTTTCACTGTACACACAGCAATGATGTATGTCATACAGTATGTATTGCTGTGTGTACAGTGAAACCCCTCTGATGATGGATAGTTCCACTGTCCGAAACATGTAGAGTTTTATTCCAAAAATAAAGTTTAGAAATTAGTGCATCTAGTTGGTTTTATTATAAGACGTTTTCACGACGCACGGTCACCTGAACTTCAAATCATTTTAAAGCCTTAATTTGCCGCTCTTGATTCTTGTACGTTAATTTCGTCACAGTCACTTAAAAGACTAAGTATACCTTTTTATTATCCAGACCAACAAACGCCCACCATATATATATATATATATATATATCGATAATATTTTACACGTAAATAACGAAAATACTGCTACATGTTTCGATACATCCACATCATTTGCAGGGAGTCCTATGCTTCTTTTGCTATCGTGGACTTCAGCAAAATAGAAACATAAATCTCCCTGCCAATGATGCGGATAAAGTGACACATTTAGCAGTAACTTCGTTGCATAAATTATGGTTGATAAATATATATATTGATGTTTTGCTGACCGTGCATCTCAGTATATTTATCTCAGCATTTAACCAACTTGATGCACAAAATCTGTTTCACAATAAGTTTTATTTCATGCCTCTACATGTTTCGAGCACATGTGCCCGAACTTGATGCACAAAATTTGTGTTTTACAATAAGTTTTATTTCATGCCTCTACATGTTTCGAGCACATGTGCTCATCATCAGGAGGTCAAAATTGCATTACACAGCCTCTTGTATCATCCATCACACCTCTAGGTGTGATGGATGATACCTCCTGATGATGAGCACATGTGTTCGAAACATGTAGAGGCATGAAATAAAATATTTTGTGAAACAAATTTTGTGCATCAAGTTGGTTAAATACTGAGATAAACATATATTTTTTGTGTTTTTGTTGGTCTGGATAATGAACTGTATAAGACGCGCGGTACGTACTTAAACAAATCGAAATGTGTCAGTGAAAAAATTACAGAAAATAAATTATTTGGTCACGATGGGAGCACTGGTGTACTAATTCAGCGAGTGGCCCACGGTCAACGATACATTCAGGAATATTACACACAATACTCCAACTAAGAATAAGGTTGCTTTATTTGTTGTCCATTCAAACTCGCTATGACTGTATCATTCAACGTTATCTCCGACCTTTCTAACAGTTTCTTTAAATAAACGCATGGTCGGATTTTGTCTTTATATCCAGGATGAAATGCTGGCAAGGAACTGAACGACCCTCTGACTTCTACATCTTCAGGCTGTTCTGAAGAATTAGTTGGCTTTAAAAATTCGTGCTGCATGGTGCACCAACCTTGCAGAATGTAGTCTCTACGGCACGATTATTTCACCAAAAGCTCAGCAAGCAGACCGAAACACGCGTTCGTTCGTGATCTGTTGCGTTTTCTTTTCTACAGCTGAGAGCTGATCTTATTTGCAGTTATTCATTTTAATCTGTTTCACGTACTTGTGATTATATATGTTCTCAAAACAATTTCCACCGCTATCATTTTGTAAAATGAGGTGCGTTTCTTAGCGCTTATTGAGAAGAAGGGACTGAATATTGATATAATACAGATAACGGTTATGCCTACAGCTCATATTCTAAGTGTGACAATTGACACGTAAAGCTGCTGGGCTGCGTGTTCGAATACTGTCAAATGTATTTTCGGTTTTGTACTTAGGTGGGTTTGCGAAACTGATAAAAGCGATTATTAGCTTCGTCATATCTGTCTGTCTGTCTGTCCGCTTGAACAACTCGGATATCACTGGAAAGATTTTAATTAAATCTGGTTTTTTTAATGTATTTCGCAAATACGTCGACGTATTTCAAGTTTCATTAAATCTGAAAATTACTTTACATATTTTTATGATAACATCTTGATTAATTATTCTTAGATGAGAAATTTTTCAAACAAAATAATCAGAGCAACCAAAACACATATTTTAATATCAGTAAATTATTTTTTTTCGAAAATCGTGCAATTTATTAGATATTGTGAAAAAATGTGGTACAACCCGTCAGCTACACATCACAAAACAATACGGTGCAATTGCTGTAAGTCTTGAATAACTGAACTACAGATACACACTCAGAATATGTAATATTTATTGCTGTTCCACAGCAGAAATGGTTCAAGCAGAATCGCCTCAATATGACGTTTACAATTACACTGCGTGCCTTGTTCCATTTACTTCCACGTCGTCACAATTTTGCGAATTCCTGAATTATTCCGACTGTCAGTCATTCGTTGAAATAAAAACACAGAGAAATATAAACAGTGCGATTCATTCCAGTTTCGAAAGACAAAGCTCCAGTTATAGAAATGTCCCCGAGGTAAATATAAACAGTAACATTTAGTGTTGTTTAAAAACGTGTTGCAAAATTTGTGTGATACAAATAACGAGTCAATGTCAAAGGTCAATTCATTCTCTGTTGTCTGGTTCACTTAACCTCTCGCATTTTTCTAGCCTCGGAAAATCATGCGTCATGTCTGGTGTTGTTAACTGTCCGTTTCCCATCACAGAAGCCGGAGTTCACGGGTAGGACGACGTTTGTGGGATTTGTTATGGGAAAACGACCACTGGGACAGATTCTCATTCGCGTAATCCGTTTTACTTTTGCCAATATTCTTTGCATCATTGCTTGCGTCATCGAGGAGGCGCAAGATGACTGCAGTACAGCTAGTAGTTTCCCAGCGCGTGAATATCTAGTTTTTTTTTTTACTCATTTATTGCACCATCAGTCTATTACAGACTATAAGTACTCTTAACCTTATATCCTACGCTGATATCGCATGACCTGTGGAGTAATATTCCGTTGAATATCCTCACATCAAATATTCTCGTACCTGTGTACGGTACTTATAAGAACCTTGTGGTTAGTTCACTTGGTTTGACACGTTTTAATCATCTTGGTTCTTCTTCGTCTAGTAGGGCGGGCATGACTTCGCTGGAATGTGTGATTAGCTTTTCTCGGTATTTGGTGCTGAAGCTAGTTATTTCTGCTTTTACTGTGGATATCTGTAGATCGGTGTGTAAAATAGTGTTCGGTACATACCGTGGAGCGTTGACGATTGATCTGAGGACTTTATTTTGAAATCTTTGCAGTATTTCGATGTTAGAATTACTTGCTGTACCCCAGAGGGGAATGCCGTACGTCCA
>Ga0123354_10007593_pt1 | contig 16359 bp, 7 predicted proteins | sample TergutLab28metaG_2_FD_97872 | JGI IMG/M metagenome (GOLD analysis project Ga0123354, IMG submission 97872) | Labiotermes labralis P4 segment gut microbial communities from Petit-Saut dam, French Guiana - Lab288 P4 | ecosystem: Host-associated > Arthropoda: Insects > Digestive system > Gut ...
GTATACTGGAACCAGAAATGCAATTTTAGCTAAGCACAGGCTGTAGCTTCCTGATGATGGTTCATATAAACCGAAACATGTTGGAGCAACCTTTATAATTTTAAATGTTTTGATAATTATTTAGTACAATTTGTGTGCATTAGTTGGATAAATAAAAAAGATTGACTATTCCGGAGTTTGCCTAGAGAAACTGAAGAAAACAAGGGAAAGTCTCAGTGAAGATATCTGGTCTACAGGCTACAATTTAAAACTTCTCCCAGCACAACACTTTTCGGCAGCAAAATTCCGTCGATATGTTATTGAGACGAGAACCAAATACCGAAGATGTTTACATAGAAGCCATGAATTTGTGGTTCTCGCGTCTATGAAGGTACATACTGTCGTTTTGTGGGGGGTATTGTGGTCTGTGGTTGGCAGGTTCACAGGTCTTGTGGTTTTTCAGAAGTATGTGTCAGAATTCAACTAACAATAAGAATATGTTATTATATTAAAAGGAAGACTTTTCCTCGGTATGAAGCATAACATATATGCAACTATTTTGTTAGATATAATATTAAATAATGTACGTCACCACAACTACTTTATTACACAAGGCAATTACATAGGCTACATGTCTCGACTATTGATCGGTCATCTTCAGGCCTTTATTGTCAATTGAGTCACAAGATGTAAGCACACATAGGGATCCCATCGTGTTTAAATTCATGGAAATACATAAACCTTACACCTTTGAGACAATAATTTAATTTTTATGTATTTCCATGAATGTAAAGACGATGGGACCCCTAGTGTGAATAGCATCTTGTGACTCAAATGACAAAAATAAGCCTGAATATGACTGATGAATAGTCGAAACATGTAACCTATGTAATTACCTTGTGTAATAAAGTAGTTGTGCTGACGTACATTATTTAATATTATATTACGTTTATGAGCATATCGTGATGCCTCTGTTCAACTATTTTGCTAGAGCATAAAATATTTCACATTTGTGTTTATTTGTGTGAATTGTGGAAATTAAAGTGTATAAACGGGATGTACTTTTCGAAGGAAAGGCAATATCAAAACTCCAAATAAGCTTTGCTTGAATTCCAATCGGGTTTCAAATTATGGAACCCTAATATGCGTTCAAGATCCTACGGTCCAGCGAGACAGCCAGTGTACGGAGATATAAACGTCCGTGTAGTGCACCGACGCTGATATGGAAGATTAAATAAATTAGGTAAATATCTAGACAATTTAGCTGCTTTCAGCTCTCCGGGAACAAATCCAATGTGAGACGAACACTGACAGTTTGTTAACATGGGATGCCATTTATGTTATTTCAGATCGCTAATTTCGAATTGAAGATGAATGATTTAAATTATTAACAGAGTCCATTATTATCTTTATTAATATCAACATCCATGTATTTAAGAGGTATTTACGTCAGAGCGGATGTTATCCATCTGTAACCGGTAGCTTTAGGCCATTTAACTTAATTGCTTTTGCACAAGATGTCACTTTATTTGTGTGAGTTTTATCATTACGTTCCGTATCATCTCCATGTAGCTATCTTGACATTGCCTTCAGCTTGATCAAACCGGCTTCCTTTCAAATACATGATTTAAAATCGTCCCACACTCCTATGCGTATGAACTATCGAGTTGATAAGATATCATTAAACGAGACCAGAAATATACATTTCTTTAACACAAATTTCATGTCTGTTTTTCTGGACTTGTTTCAGGGTTTAAATGCAAAAATCTGTTCATGTGCGAAATGTTACCGTATCACATAAATATCAAATTACCTTCATGGAGGATCAGCTAAGAAGTGTTCTGAAATTCAATAAATTTTTGGCATGTAACCTAGCTGATGCAGGTCCCAGTGGCCGCGCGATCTACGGGGTGGGTCTGCGGCCGCTCGCCTGCTGAGATTGTGGGTTCGAATCCCACCGGGGACATGGACGTTTGTCTGTTGTGAGTATTGTGTATGTTGTCAGGTAGAGGTCTCTGCGATGAGCTGATCACTCGTCCAGAGGAACCCTACCGACTTTGGTGCGTCGTTGTGTGTGAACTAGAAACCTCGATAATGAGGAGGTCCTGGCCCACTGGGGGCTGTCGCGTCAAAAACAAAAAAAAAAAACCTAGCTGACACATTTAAGGATTAATACCGCGCTTTCGTGGCATCTATAGTGTTGTGTAGTTGACACATATTGATTTTTTGTTGTGGTTTTCTTTTTAGCATTATTACGTGTACTGCATGTTAGTCATAAGCTGTATTTACTCATGTTTAGTTCTCGCCTCTGTTAAGACCAGGCATGGGAGCAATACAATTTCCTTCCATTTATTTTTTGTTTATAACTGGACTCGTTAAGTTTATCGCGCGACCAGTGTGTGCAGCAACACATGTAACAACAGTTGCACTGTTCTGCGGCAGCAGTCTGCTGCGTAGCTCGAACTGTGTCTGAACAGCAGAGTCCGAAGCTGGAAGTCAGTGAGTACGAAGTGTATCGAAGAGTCCACTGGCGAGAATTGTCACTTATACATTTTAGTTGTACATGAAGTACTCCATACTGTTACAAATAAGACTCCAATATATTCTACTTGGGGATTATTGAGTGTGTGAGCTGCCTGCCCGACTCCCCGTCTTAACCAGAGTTACGAGCTCCTTCCTCCCTGGGAACAACATCTAAGATACGTTCCTCATCGGATCCGCAACGGATACAACAACAGTATATAAACAGTTACAATCGCTTGTAAGAATTCCATTTCTTGAAACACGTTTCAGTTTCTACATAATTCTGCTACATTCTGCAGCCACTACAGTCATTATCACAAGAATCTATAAAGGAAAATAAGCAATAATGATAGTAGAGGCCTCTGCCGTTCAAGTATTGTTTTATTAATGTGTGTACTGTCTTCAGTAACATAGCTAAGCGTTGAGTGTGTCATACATTTGCCACGTGTTGCTCTACTGTAAGAGTATTCCTGTAAACGTTCTATTTAATTTCAATGTGATATTTACAAGTTTTTAAACTCAGTACATCTAAGTGGTTGGATGACAAATTAAATACTTATTATCCGGAATAAGCTCATTCCTGGTGCTTAAATTTTATGTTTCAGGTGGTGTAATTTATTTTCTTATTGTTTTTATATGCATGGGTCTTGCATCGTGAATCAAATTTAATAATAGGCCAAAAAGATGAGACTATATTCGGTTTATTTTATTTCTATAGGCAGCTCTACATGTTTCGGGTGTTGACACCCATCATCAGGAGATCGTACAACTGTAAATACAGCTTCTGTTATTGTTTAACCGGATCTACTACCATCCGCTCTCGAGAGCGGATGGTAGTAGATCTCCTGATGATGGGTGTCAACACCCGAAACATGTAGAGCTGCCTACAGAAGTATAATAAACTGAATAAAGTCACATCTCTTTGGACATTTATTAAATTTATTCTCTTATATTCCTGAAGAAATGAGATGAAATACTCGATAGTTAAGACAAGAGTAAATTGTGGGGCCTTGTGTTATGTTGTTAGTGCAGATATCGTACTGTTGACTGTGGAATGTATGTTTGACGTCACATCACGATACATTATCTCAGTTTATGTTACCTGTTGTAAAGGCTTAATGACAGTATTCCATTTTACAGGTTCATATATTAATCCTTGGAACTTTTGCACTCACTGAATGGATTGAATTTTCTAGTGGACACACAGCTCAACTTTACGAATCACGAACTAAATATTTGTGTTTTACGTAGAGTCGTTTTAGTCTTCAAATAACAGTATATACATGTGTTAAGGAAAATTCGAGAGATTTTCTGTCCTGTGTGCTGAACTGATGGATACAAAGAAGTCAGTACCCATGCCGGAAGCCCTGCGATCGGCCATTTCGGCACGGGTTTTCTTGGTTTTCCGCAGTCTTCAAGCAAATGCTGATATGGTTCTCAATAACCAACTTGCTACTGCGTCCTCCTTATGTAGCTTTCACAATTTAATTTCACCAAATGAACACATTTCCTTTAAAGACTTCCACAATTTCCTAAATTACGTACATTAATATTAATCAACAAAAATTCCATGGCTGTTTTGTTCAAGGTCCTATTTAGACTATTCCAGCGTCTTTATTTTTACGTTAGTCCTATCGGAAAGACGACTGGACGAAGACTGGGAAATTTGTAACAAATTGAAGCTGTTTATCTGACACATAGGCTAAAGTGCCTGTCCCTTCTGTTTTGTCTGTTTCCTTCTTCCATTATGTCGTACGTCCAACCCCACTCCCCCTCCCCACCCGCAAACCGTCTTACTCATTCCCCCAGTCTTCAAAAGCCCAACCAGGTGTTTCTTCTATGTTTCAGACAAAAACAAATAACATGCAGCGGGATAATGGGAACGACAATTCTGTCCAGAAGCTGCTCAAACGGAAGTCCTCTAGACGGAAGCCACGGATGTGGCGCAAACCAGTCGTGAATCGTAGTTTGGCACTTCGTCCCGGAACTGTCCCGGATCGAAGCTGTTCAGTACCGGGATACAGTAGTCGGTTTCTTGGGACTGATCGCAGTACCGGGACGGCGTCTTTCAACCAGGTAAGGAAAATTCACTCATATTTCAGGCTAATGTAAGGAAAATAATTGCTTCTACATAATAGAGAGCACAGGCAAAAAAAATTATTTTGTTACAAAAAACAAAAACTTGTTCATAAACCTACTGCATGGTTCCACTTGATCGGTTTATCGTAAGGCTTGCAAAAATATGTGGCAATGTAAGGGTGAAAATATTTATTGTTTTTGCAGCAAAATAATTGTTTTGTGCTGCGTTACCTACGGCATTTACAATCAATGAAACAAACTAGTTGCAATAACAGAGAAACAACCCTGTCTTTCATAAATTGAATACCAAGAGTAAAGCACACATCACAAATAGTTATAACAAACATCTGTGCTCTGTGCTTCTCTTTGAATACACTGGATGTCCACCATTAACAGTATTTTCTTCCTTTATTTTTCGGTGTTATTCGCTTATTAATCACACTGTGGTTTACTGGGTTACGATACTGTATTCTGACAAGTGATAGCCCATATGTCGGATTAGATGCTTTTTTTTTAGGATAGACTTGTATTCTATGTTGTATTTTGAATATGTTGGCAGTACAATGTTCCGAAAACTGACAGCCACCGACCAGAACTCAGAGACTTGTCACATAATAATGTGAAAATTCACAGTCACGTAAACTTCAAATCTAATGCTTTCCATTGAACTCCAAGCTTCTGAGAATTTATCACCGCCCATACTGTTTAATATATAAACTCCGTACTGGGAGAACTGTATTTTTTGGGGAATCCTTGACCCTGGAAGAGGGAACCGATGGGTTGTCCCGAAAAGTCTGTAAGAAATTTCTAATACTCGCAGGATAACAACCTAGAAGAACGCAGTTCTCAGCAAAGCTATTGATACGTGCTTCATCCCAGACAATTATTTAGTGTGTAAATAACATACTTACCTACTCCATGGTGCAGGGTCCTTCTTGAGAAGCTAACTGGTTTGCAGCTAGTCAAGAAATTCCCAGGATTTCACGGAACCCGAAGGTTCATTACCGCACTCACAAGCGTCCGCCATCTGTCTCTATCCTGGACCAGTCAAATCCAGTCCATATACCCACATCCCACCTCCTGAAGATCCATCCTAATATTATCCACCCATCTACGCCTAGGTTTCCCCAGTGGCTCCTTCCCTCCGGTTTCTCCACCAAGACCCTCTACACCCCCCTCTCCTCACCCATACTCGCCACATGCCCAACCCATCCCATTCTTCTCTGTAAATAACATATGCATGTTAAATATTTCATGACCACTCACTGTTGCTTCAAAATGACAATAAAATTAACGATTGCATATAAGGTATGTGAATTTATTATAGACGTCGAAAACTTCCTGCGTGTTAAGGCCACTTTTCGTAGCCATCTTCATGGAGGTGTTGTAAAAAGGGTTATGTAACAAAGAACTCACAACCAATGTGTAAATATAAAATATCGAATTTTATATATATGGCTTTTTTGTGTGAAATTTACTTGAGTAATAAGTTTTCTTGTGTTTTGAGCGTCGTGGCACCATCCTGAAGTACATGAAGCATTGTGTGTAGGAACTTATTAATATATTATTAAATAACATTATATGTTATACTATTTATGTGAGAATGGTTGTCAGAATGTTATGTACCTTGTAGTGTGGCCTTGTCTTGTCTCCAGGCCGCACCATACTGAAGTCGAACATCAAATGGGAGAGAGTGAAATTGGCTCACGCTCATGCATGCTGGAGTTGTGTGTCGTAGATGAGGTAAAAGAAGAGGTTTTCATCTTTCTGAGATTATTCGTCGGTCATTGTGTTATGTCTTTGGAAAAGCTGAATGTAGCATTTTTTTAATGAGTTTATTCGTAAATTTCTGTCTGGGTGTAGTAAGGACATGGTGACGTTCAGGGGTCCTTATTCATGTTGGTTGTGGAGAATGTGGAATGCTTATGCCTATTGGAGTTTATTGGATGCGATGTACCTGGTGAGTTCTTTATATCTTTGTTCTAGACGTCTACCAGTTTGACCAACGTACGAGAGGCGACAGGTGTGGCACTGTAATTGGTAGATGCCACTTAGCTTATATGTATTGCTGTTATTGGTTCGAGTTTCGAGTGTGTCATGGATCGTATTATTTTTGCGGAATGTGATTTGGAAGTTAATATTCAAACTCAAACACACATGCACATGACCGATTTTCACTTTCTCCCATTCGATATTCGATGTCAGTGCAATGCGTCGTGCCAACACAACAGCACGACACTACTTGGTACGTCATACTGACAATCATTCTTATATACTCTCTACAATATACAATTCTGTGTACCAATATATTATTAAACTCCTACATGCACATATTTCCTGCATTTCAGGATGGTGTCGCGACGGACAAAACACAAGAACTCTCATTACTCAAGTAAATTTTGCACAAATGATTTTATCTCTGTTTTATATTTTAACATATTTTACAGCATTTGTTTAAACCTATATATTTTTATTTATACATTGTTGCGAGTTCTCTGTAATGTATCTTTTGTATAACACCTCCATGAAGATGACCACCATAGGTGGCAGGAACGTGTAGGAGGTTTTCGACATATATAATAAATTCACACAACATTCACGCACTTTTCAGTTTTATTCTCACATTGACCTTTAAATTCTTCCCAGAACTTCCTCCCCACATGTTCTGTACCTTCAATTTTTATTATTATTAAAATATTTTCATAAATAAATATATAATTTCTCCTAAAACATCCACTTTACCTCTTCTACTCTGTAATATGTCTAAAGGTACATGGATCTCTATTTCAGCCTGCTCATCTACCCTGTTCCAGTGCAATTTCTGCGTCCTGTGCATTATCCTTAAAATACGAAACCATGACGTATCCTTTATTCAACCCTTCTGTACAGAATATTTTAACAAAAATTACGGTAACTTGAGTAAAATATATTCACTCTCTTCGCATTATGTTGTCATAGACTTGTGCGCCCTAGGTTTCAGTAACCCGTATTTATGCTGACTATGGTAAAATAGGGGTGTCTGGGTTCGCTTTCATTTTGCTAGACTGTGCTCAACGACAGTGTGGCTGGCTATGCTATTCGAGGTCATTCATTTTTCGGCTTAGCGTCAATATCGGCTCTCACAAATACGTTTTTGGTAAAACAGATATGCAGGGTGAATCGGAAGGAAAGGTCAATATTTTTGGAAGCGAGAGCATATTTCATTGTGAGAAAATAATTTTATATGAACGTGTGCTTAATTCTAACTCTTTTTGGAGATAGAGAGATTTGAGTATCTAGACCTAACTCCTTCAGATTTTTGTTTTTTGGGTTGAACGGAGTGTGGAGTTTAAAAAGAAATGTAGATACACCAGATGAATTGCTCTCTCCCATTTTGGATGCTGCTGCCCGCATAAATAAAAATGAAGATGAACTCAGACGACGATCTTATGGTCCTCGCGCAAAAGATGCGAAGTGAACTGAGACAGACGTTGGGATCCTCGATCATTTATTGTGAACTGTAACAAAATTTGCCTTTTCTGGTAATGAATCTGTCTTTTTAAGCATTAAATTAAAATTAAAATTAAAGTAAAACCAATTAATCTTTCCTTATTGCTATTCGCAATTCTTTTGGGTTTGTAGATTCAAACACCTCTATATCAAATTTTTATGTTTTGCTGATCGTGCATCTCAGTATAATCTTAGTAATTAACCAACTTAATGAGCAAATTCTTTTTTTATAATAAGTTTATTATATGCCTCTACATGTTTCGAACACAGTGTGCTCATCATCAGGAGGTCAAAATTGTATTATACAGCATCTGGCATCATCATACTTGTAGGTGGCCGTCCGGTGCACAGGTTGAGAGAGGACAGTAACCAATCCTCTCTCAACCTGTGCACCGGACGGCCACCTACAGGTGTGATGAAACCAGATGCTGTATAATACAATTTTGGCCTCCTGATGTTGAGCACATAGTGCTCGAAACATGTAGAGGCATATAATAAACTTATTATAAAACACGAATTTTTCCATTAAGTTGGTTAATTACTAAGATTACCTCTATATCAGTAACCATTCAGGATTTATCACATGTACATGTGAATTCTTCTAGTCACACTGACCGAAACTGTAACCTCACAAAATACTGACTTTTTCACCTCGTTCACCCTGTATATATGTTAACTTTTGTCTGAAAGCCGTAAACATAACCTGAAACGGAAATGTCTTAAACTGCGGACTGTAATTTGGACAATGTGTACTTTTAATTTGACAGGCTTACCACCACAACTACTGGATGCCACAGCCGATGCCACTCTTGTATGGAGAAGCTGCTGTGGCTCTCCATGTGGAAGCTCCACCACCGGTACATATACCAGGAGACAAGGAAGTTTTCTGCTTGGGCAGTATATCAGACCCGAGTGCGGAAGAAGACTTCTCACCAGAGCTGATGACGGGATGACGAACTCGCCTGCCAAAATTTCAGCGGTCCCAGTAATGCTTTCTTCACGGAGGGGTAAAATGGAATTTTGTTTGTGAGATTAAGCACTTTTAATGACATACTTGGTATTTGAAAAATTAGACAGTGATTTGAAGGCTGTGAATCATGCGAAGTTGTCTCGCTAAGCAATAGCTCGATAACATGATCAGTGTCATTAAAAACTTTTTGTACGTCGTCTCGAAAACCTTGTGCCGAGAGAAAAGGTAAGTATATTTACAGCCAAGTGGTTACTTTATTTACCATAACGTTTAGCATTCAGAAATTCTACATACTGCTCTAAGAGTGCAATTCGGTGTCTTGTGTGGATCTCAGAACAAACAGCGATTATTTCCCTATACAGCTTTAACTGACTGGTTTTTATAACCCAGATGCAGTGTGTTTACTACGCGGTACGGGCTGAATCTTTGTATATAATTGAGGTTAAAGGGATAATTAATCCATTGTGATGAGATCAGGTGGGTGATTGGTTAATTTTGGGAGAGTAGAAGTTGAGTATTTTAGCTTTGTCTGTCTTATTAGTAATGGTTTTGTGATACATGAACACTTTTTGATATGTGAATAGAGATATCAAAATGAGAAGTAAAATTTAGTGTTGTCTGCAGCGCGAGAGAAAGGCTCAGTTAAACTTATTCAGAAGTTTTATATTGGACTTTGTTTGCAAAGTAATTCAAAGTAATTTGCTATTCTTTTTATAACCACAAGAATTATTAGAATGGAGCAATATATGAGTGAATTAATAACCTTCTTCTTTTCCCATTACCAGTAATTACTTTTAAATTGCTCTAAGTGTGCTAAAATAGGATATTTAACATATATCACCCTTGATCATATTTCTGAAGATAAACATTAACAATTTTATATATATACATATATGATACAAACAAAATTTATGGAAAAATTACATATTCATTTCAAAATCTTCAACAGGCATTTTTGATAATATATGCCGATAAAGAATACTTTAAAATTCGTTGAAGAAGTAAAGTTGTGCTTTGCTGAATTGCATATATTTTAAAAAGTAGTTTTATTGTACTGCATTATCAGAAATTACCAACAGTCTAAAAAGTAATAATTTTAAGTTCTGAACAAGTTTACTAATTATTAAATCATATTTAGAAAACTATCACGAAATCTTCTTACGTGGTTAAGACTATACATAGTGTTCAAGTAATTTTCACAATAAATAAGAAATAACATTTTAATACGAAGCAAGATATGTGCTATTTTATCTTTGTGGGTTTTGTAATCATGGAAAATATTAAATTTTGCTAGCAATATAAACGTATGTGTAAAATTTTCAAATCGTATTTATCTTAAATAAGTTTTTGAAAGCTTCAAGTCTGAGGACGAATGTAATTGTAATATTAATGGCTTCTTCACTTCTCTTTGACCAAGGAAGAATGAACAACCACCGCACTTTATGTACATGGCACGCTGCATTGTTCTCACTGATGGGATGATGACAATAAAGTAACAAGTATAAACTGTGTCTGAAAAATGTTTCCTCTAACAACTCTAATAATAAGAAATGTATTTTATATATTCTCTATTTATTCTCTATTGTTGATAATATAGTGAGTCATATATTTTGCCAGCCGGCGGCGCATATTAGGTGTAATTTATGTAGCTGTTCATTGAATTTTTGTTTCTTGGCATATAGGAATTTTATTTCTTGGTTAATGCTTTTGCGGTTTTCTGGCATAATTGACTTTTACCATTTATTCGGATATTGATATACTTGGGGGTTAGCCTCTTTTATCTGCACAATTTGTTGTACCAGATGGCTGCGTTTGTTCTATGCAGTTTTCTTTTCATGTTTTTGAATTGGTAAAGCTCTTTTGCTTGTTTGTCATCAATGAATTTTATATACATGAGTCCGTGAATCGTGAATCGAATTTAATAATTGTTCAACAAGATGCGACTTATTCGTTTCAGAAATGTCTAATGTGGACAGAATATAAAATAATTTTGTAAGAAATTTATTGACTTCATTGTTACAAATATGGCTTTTTAATACTCTGACGGAGGTGAGTAATGCGTAGTGATTTTTGAAAAAGTTGTTGTTTTGTTTGTTACATTTGTACTCGTATGTGCTAACATTTTGAAGGCCGCAACAATGTGTATGTGAAAAATTAATCTTGCTCTATACAGTGTCATTGGTACTTTGTGTCATTGTTGATGAATTTAAAAAAAAAATTTATTCGCTTCTTGCGCTATAAATTCGCAGTTTTTACGCCAAAAATTAAATTACAATATAATTTCCTGATGTGGTAAATACGTGTGACTGTAGTGGATTTACACTTCAGATACTACAATCTCTAGCGCTTTCGTTTAATGAAGAAATTTAGATATACCGCGTAATACACTGCATGATGCAAATGAAAGTGGTAATGAGAAAAGACTAAAATATTTTCCCTAGTAAATCTGATGTTTATTGGACCGTGCATCATTGTGATAGTTGAAGAATAAAAAACCAACGAGATGTCACTCGCTATTTTTATTTTACTTCTTAGAGACTTAACATATTTCGGGCATATTAATGCCCGAAATATGTTAAGTCTCTAAGAAGTAAAATAAAAATAGCAAGTGACATCTAGTTGGTTTTTTTCTCTTCAGTTTTCCCCGGTATCTCATTTATGTACTTAATATCATACTTGTTTTATAGTTCAAGCTGTTAGCCGCCAACCCTCAACGCGAAATCTCAATTTCGATCTTAGGCCAGTTCATGTGGAATCTGTGGTGGAATATTGCCAGTGGCTCAGGTTTTCTTCCGAGTACGTTGTCAGTATCATTCCACCCTTCCTCCATATACATTACCTCATTCATTACTACCCCTACATCACCTCAGTAATTGACAGTGCCCTTGATAAACAGGTTTAAACATGGATACGATTTTTCGTTTCTTTAAACTGCTGTTCCAATATAGCCTCCAGGTGTTGGTTCTAGTAAAAATGATGTCTCCTACAGGACACAATATCCCGACATTGTGCTATGCTACAACGTAGATGTGGTAACAGTAAATTTTCTCCTGTGTTTTATGAAGCAATACACCATAGGGCATATTGCAAAGTACAAGCACAGTTCAACACAATCTTGGTTTCAGCACTCGAAAGAAGTGAATTGTAAGCTGCACGTTTCGGCGACTGATCTCATCACCACGTACCCTGCTGCGTTATTTGGTGCGGTGCGCCTCAGATCCCGTCTGAAGGAATTGTAAATGAAAAAATCTCATATCCTGCTTAGAATCAAACACAGATTCCTCGGCATTCCAGCCCGTAGACTAGTCACTGTACCGACTACATCACCCAGCTACATGAATTTCATAATTATGTTTTTTAACAATGGTTTTATTTCTGTAATTATGATTTTAATTTAATTTATCCATAAATGTAGTCTTGTATTTATGGTAATATTCTATAGTAGTTCATTAATGTGAAAGTAAAACAAACATTTAGGCCTATTACCAGTATAAAATTAAATACCGCTACAATTTTGTATTTGTTTGCCCAACATAATTGTTCCAGTCTAAAGTGCAAGATCATTTTACAGAATTCCAACAAGCTGAGAAAATCCGCATTTATTTACACATAGTCTGAAATATTGACATGAACTAAATTCTATATACAAAAACGTTTTTATAAATAATACTAGCTATAGCAGTAGCAGTAGTTGTAGCAGTAATAAGTTTTTTTTCAGAAGAATGGCACAGATGTTTAGACATAGGCATACAAGCAGGATAATATTAAGATGCATATTAAAGAAGCAGCCAATATTGTTGTGGTGTACACATGTGTTTATCGGTCTCCAGATGTTTGAAGATTATGGGACGTTTTAAACACTGTAACATACCTTCAGATGGCATAAAAGCGAAGTATTTTTTGACTAGGTGAAGCTCTCCACTTGAAGCAGTTCACCACTCGCAGTGCATGCCGGTGACACAAGAAAGCATTGATATTTGTTGACCTACTTTCCAGTCTCCTCCTTAACCAAATGATGTTTTGTGTCATTATGACAAGCCTGCCATTAAATCATGTTTGAAAGGGGATGAAATTACAATTAGCCGGTTGAAATTTCACCCCATCACCCTCCTCCCCACCACTGTCCTTTCTGTTATAGGTCGCTAGATAACAAAATGTTTTGTCTCTAGCATCGATGGATATCACAATATGTGATGGCTGAACTCTGTTTCGGATCTCAAAATTAGGCTCGCATTATAATACTTGTGCGTCTTTTGTCTACGGGGGTATGATATACTGTAACGTGACATGCTCGGTTGATCTGTGTCTTTTTTTTTTACCTTAGCTTCAAGGTCACATTACGCAATATTGTTTACCGCTTTAACACAAAAGTGGCACAAAGGACGTAAGTCTGACAAGACGCTAAGATTATTTTAACTTTGGACCTCATCCAGTCTCATGGTATATGCCATCCAGCCCAAAGCGCTTGTCGCTAATGACAGGTTTTACGCGGTTTTCAGTATCAATTTTTTTTAAAATAAAATGATTAGACAAAGAAGAGGGCCGTGTTTAGGTTAAGGTGGAGGTCTGTGTTCAGTTCCAGGTGGGATTTGTGGTGGGAAAGCTGTTTTTGGTACAGGTCTTTCTCTGAGTACTTCCGTTTTACCCCAGTCGGTGTCATTTCACCATTGTTCCGTACTCAGTTATTCATTTACCATTGGCGATATGCAGTCTTAGCAACTGACAGCTTCATTAACACTTTAAGCGCCGAGCTAACCCTTATTCTGCTAACGTGGAGAATATGGTCAACCCCTAATAATGCCAGCAGACGGCAGATGGGATTTAACTCTGCGTTTAAAGGGTTAAATCCCATCTTCCATTTGCTAACATCATTCGGATCTCACCATATTCTCCACATTAGCAGGATAAGGGTTAAATAAACTACTTAAAACTGCTGGAAGGAACTGAGGTAGAAGTAGAGATATCATTACAGCCAATACTTTGAGTACTGCAACAATTGGATACCATTGTTAGAAGGGACACAAAAAATAAATTCGTCTCTATTCATGTCACAAAATTTCTAAGGAGAATGTCACACGCAGTCTGTATGTTTCTATTGTTCCCGGTAGTGTTCTCCGTTTCCCCCAACTGTCAATTGCAGTAAATCATTTTAACTGTCATTATTTTTGACGCTGTATTCTGTTATATCCTTCTTTTGTCATCGACATACAAGTCCAAGGTCGTAATCCCCTGACATGTGTATTTGTCCGAACATAAAACTCGTAAAGAAAATATGTTACAGATAAAAGAGAGAACATATCATCCAATAAAGGCGAGTGAAGAGACTGGTGATGAAGACAAATTACAGTATTCACGTTCCGACCGCTTTATCTGCGAGTGTAAATTTTCATGTAACCCCACTGGATACGGCATTATCTGTGCTTCGCGTCGAACCCCGATTGCCTGTTCAATAGGCAGTGCCTTTGGTGGCTGAAGGAAATGAAGAAATATCAGGGAAATATTTGGCATGAAAGAGGTTGTGTTAAGTTTTGCTTTCCTTACAGGAAACGGCCTTTGTCTATGCAGAAGGACAACTCTGTTTCTTCAATAGCAAAAAGTCATTTAGTGCGTCGGTATTATCCAGTATTTTTATAAGATTTATTGCACAGACAGTATATAAAAGAAGTAAAAGTATAAATTACAAAATTGTTCCTGTAACAAATTTCAATAAATATTTACATTATGGAGCAATGGAAATGAATAATATGTATATAAATATGGATGTAAATAACGGCAGAGAAAAATGAACAGAAAAAACGCTGCGGCTTCTGGTTCTCCAGTATGGCATAACAGAGAATGGTGGAGAATTACAGAATATAGGACAAAAGTAACAGAGCAAAGTAAAAAAAAAAAATCTACGATGAAATGTAGAAGAAAATAGAAGAGCATACAGTCATAAAAAATAACTTTTTTGTTTAATTTCATTGAACCGAGCCTCCCTAAATCCCCTCCCCATGCAAACAGGCAGGTAATATAAAACAACTCCTTAGATACAGGCATGATTTTAATGTCAACATGGGAGTTGTGAGAATTTATGACACTCCGACAAAAAAAAGGTACAAAATGTTTGAGACAAACTTTGTTGAAGGCGTCTGCTAACCGTATACAAAATGCTGTTGTCATTTTTAGATACCGATTCGAGACTGTGTGTTACTGAAGCTGAAAAATATATCTTTATTGTTGTACCGTGCACTTCGTAGAGTCACTTAATTATACCAACCAATGCACTATGCTCCAACATGATTCGATCCTAAGATCAACTTCAGGGAGCCATATTGTTCCTTGCTAAAGTCGCATATTAAAACCAAACACTAGTTAATATCCTTATATTAACATGTTGCCACAGCTTCCTGTTAATATAAGGAAATTAACTAGTGTATGGTTTTGATATGCGACTTTAGCAAGGAGCAATATGGCTCCCTGAAGATGATCTTAGGTTCGAAATATTTTGGAGCAATTTTAAGCGTTTTAGTGTGAAAAATTTTATATAAGTGCATTGGTTGGTATAATTAAAGTGACTAATACATTTAGTTATTCTTATAAATTGACAATGGAAGAAGCTAAAATAAATAATAAGACCAGTAAATGATAAGAGTTTGAAAAATAATCCCTAGCAATATACTTTGTCTCACAACTACAGGGATATGCAATAAATTGTCAGGTTAGGGCGAAATGTAACTAGATAGCTGCGGTAAACAGTTCTACTGATGTTATATTACTGAAATATAGGTGTCTAAGATGAACTGGACGTATAGCTGGGTATATAAAAATGGGAATAGAATTTTGTAGAGATTCTACGACTGCAGCACGTCACCGTAAAATTGCCGGCACTAACTGCACGTGGTGGTGGAGGATTGCACTATGTCCAATTGCATATCGCGACGTCAGAGTACTGTACTTTCTAGGACAGTTATTTTGTGTCTGCTGCAGTGGTTGGTCGCAGAGAGAGACGGGAGTCTCTGAGATTCATAGAGTGGAATGGGCAGTCGAATGTTACTGAATAGGGAAATTCATGTGAAAGGTGCCTCGTGAGAACCTCGAGGCGGTGGGGAGAATCGTCCAAGATTTTCTTCAGTAGAACTTCGGAAAATGAATTACTTCTCCACGAGGAATCTGCAGACTTCAGAATCGTAAGTAGTCTTCAATATTTGACGTAGATTTTGTAACATGGCTGCCTTATAACCCTACCAATTTTGTAACATGGCTGCCTTATAACCCTACCAATTTTGTAACATGGCTGCCTTATAACCCTACCAATTTTGTAACATGGCTGCCTTATA
>Ga0123354_10007594_pt1 | contig 16359 bp, 10 predicted proteins | sample TergutLab28metaG_2_FD_97872 | JGI IMG/M metagenome (GOLD analysis project Ga0123354, IMG submission 97872) | Labiotermes labralis P4 segment gut microbial communities from Petit-Saut dam, French Guiana - Lab288 P4 | ecosystem: Host-associated > Arthropoda: Insects > Digestive system > Gut ...
CACGAAGGTGCAGAAGGGGAGCAGAGGTATAGCTGTACTCTTTCTTTAATCTCGGCGCTAGATGGGGGGTGAATATATATATATATATATATATATATATGTTTATATATATATATATATATATGTTTATATGTGTATGTGTATATATATAAAATTCTCAATCTAATTCTTCACCCGCCACTAACTCTTAACTACATATACTCCAACCACTTTTCTTTGTTGCTACGAACAATTTGTCGACGTACAGTTCTGTACTATCGATTGTGTTTCGGTTGAGAGAAACGTCAGTTGCTGTTCGTGACCAGGCGCCCTAGAAACGGGAATGACTAAGAAGTGTCGGGTACAGGAATCGCTGTCGAAAGGCGGTGTCGGGCTTCGTCTATTGATTCGTAAGTTGCAGTCAAGTAAGTTTTATTATTAAGCGTGGGGATAAGTGAAGGCTGATGTTCCATTCATTTAATGACGCCGCTTCAACTGCAGCGGTTATAAACCGTCGAGCGAGAAGAGAACGTGCGCAGAAACATGACTGTTCGCCGCGCTGTTTCTAGGTCTCCACCCGGCATTCGACTGACCAGAATGAGAAAAATCATCGGCAGAATTTTACGTAAGCTCCAACGCAAACTTTGTGAAGTATCACACGCCTGGCTCTTTAATTGTCGGGGGTAGAGTTGTAGATGATTTAACGTGAACATATTCAATACCGATCATATAGCTTACAAATAACTGAGAAGGATTTTATATACTATGAATTGGAAAGGACGGAGAAATAAGCTACATTGAACTATTTGAATGTAGTAAAACATGCTTTCTCATCTTCGGAGGTTACGTGAAGGATATTGTCATTTGTGGATCTTGAAGCATGTTTACTAATGATGATGGCCTTCTTGGAGGAAATTAGGAAAACATGAGAACCCCTCAGAAGAGCCGGACTTTGGACCGAAAATATAAACTGGGCCTTCTGAATCTCTTGAACACGATACTGGAACGCAAAAGTCTCAGACTCGACGATTGGTAGATATTTCAAGACATTAATATATTTGTGCAGGGGGTGTGTATATGTGTATATTGTTGGGTGCCAAACGCGGAAAATCCACAATGATCTGCTGGTTGCAGGAAAGGAACTGTAAGTATCTGAATGATACTTGCCTCCACTGTACCATACGAAGTGTATGAATATACTCGTAGACTACGTTGTCTTTACTACTTAATATCTTCTCGGTGATTGGCTGGTAGAGCTGACGCCAATTCAGTCTTGCTTATCCTAACTGCCGCAAGAGGCGACCAATAGAAAACTAGCAGCTTATTGGTACAGGCAAACCATGTATTTTTTTTCACTCTGTAGTCAGTGTCAGAGAAGAAGTTGTCTCTTATATCGTGGCCCCGAACGCGACAATTTAATAGCTTAGAAAGTCTGTATACTCCGTAACGTCCGGTGACAGCTGCGTTATTAGCGGAAGCGATAAAGGGGCACCTGTAGTGCCGCATAGATTTTGTTTGTACGTGAAGAGAAAGTTCAGTGAAGATGCGTACCTTCGCAAGGTGTATGATGCGAATATAAATTAAGATTATCGGTGCCTCGCCAGTTCTTTTACTTTTGTGTAAAGATTATCCCGAATACTGTTCTATAAAATGTTACAGTATTTCGCATTGTAAATGTTCTGTATATTTTGTGCGTTCACGATTTTTCCACATTCTGTTGTCTGTGACACAATTATGCACTTATGGAGTGTATGTGTATGAATATGTACATATACATATGTATATGTAGGTATGCATGCATGCATTATGTACGTATGTGTGTGTATATGTGTTATGTATGCGTGTATGTATTCACGTATGTACGGATGCACATAGGTACGTAAGTGTGTATGTATGTATGTACGTGAATATTATTATGTTTGTACGTACTAATATCTGTCTGTCTGTATGTATGTACGTACGTAAGTGTATGTAAATATGTATGTATGTGTATATAAGTACGCATTGCACGTACATATGTATGTGTGTATGCATATGTGTATTTATGAATATATGTATGTATGTCTTTATGCAAGCCATCCTGTTGTGTTACTTACCAAATAAACTACATTTAAACCGTCCAACACAACATAGGTTTATTGTAATTGCACCTCCCATGTATGTAACATATTTCGGCCCTTTCTCAAGCCATCAACAGGCCTGTCAACACAAAAATCATCTATAGGGAGATACAGCGAAATAAAATATGAGGAGCCCCTTGATACAGTCACCGTTTCTTACAGTATTCAAATATAGAACACAAAAATATTTGAGATATAAAATACAAAATCTAAATAAATCACCATTAAAGTTTATGTTCTCTTGTGTTGCAGGGACAGTTCGTAGTTTAATTCTACCATGACTATTGTATTACACTCGGTGCTGTTTGGTCTGTTTAATTTTCCCTCTTGTGATTCCTGTCTGGAAATTGAGGCCCACAGTATAGTTTCTGTAACATTTTAAATAACAACAAAAAAAACTCGTATATTACGTGCTGTGCTAATGTTGTTGTGTTTTGGTATGTTGGCGTATCGTACTTAGTGGAAGGTAGTGACGAAAGGATGTTTCACCTGTGGCAAGATGGGCGTGACTGTGGCACACAGTGTGGCACGCAGTGAGTGCCACACTGTGTGCCACAGTCACGCCCCGGTTCGCATCTCTGTTGGTACTGAACTCAGTCCTTTCCGGCAAATGCCTAAATCAGGGGTGTACAAAAAAGTGGGCCATGGGTCATATGAGAACTGCCATATTGTTTTGTTGTACGCGGCCACTTTTGTAAATGTTTTGTATATATATATACAAAACATTAAGATTACATGTGTGTATATATATATATATATATACACACACACAACATTAAGATTACACTACTTAGGCGCTTGCATATACCAGTTAATTTGATTTTTGAACGCGCGGTCCGTTAACGAGCCCACAATACCAATTGCGGCCCTTTGTCAGAAACATTGGACAACCATGACCTATGCAGTACATTGCATACGTCACCAACGCTTCCTTCCAGATCCTTCGCCTGTCATCCCAGAACTGAAGTTGTGTTGTCTGAAATGGTGACTGCGCAGTGAAATAAACCACAAAATATCACGTGTCCATTACTCATAAACTGGAATTAGCCTCACGGGAGATGGGAGCCGAATATACCGGGCGGTTACAAGAAACGAAGTTCTCTGAACGTGTAACTGCAAGCAGTCTGAAGTGACAGTATGTCTCCTAGCAAAATACACTTCTTGTGGCCGTCTTGCTGTCGCTATCTGAGGCTAACACAAATACTAACAAACAACGTCTTCTCACCAAGGATATGTGCGATGGATCTCTGCAACCTGAGGCGAATAATTCTGCAGGCGGATATCAGATGTCTCCCTTGCGACATGAAACAGTGACCGCAAGTGCTCAAAAATACTTTAGGCCCTGTGTGTCTAGGTTTTTGTCTTCTGTTAATTAATGTGCTGCGTGGTTGTGTAAGTGTAAAGCATCCTGTTTGACGCAAGTTGATTTTATGGTAGTCTTATCAGGATGCGGCACTGCAAACTCCGGACGTGTGAATCACCGATTCGAATTCTGCTAGTAGCACACATATACAGGGTGATTCAAGAGTTAATATCAATATTTTTGGAGGAGATAGTGTCGGTCATTGTGAGAAAAACATTTCATATGAACATGCGTCTAATTCTGGTTACCGAGAAATAGCTGTTTGAACCTACAAATACAAAAGGATTGTGAATGGCAGTAAATCAAGATAAATTACTTGTTGTAAATTTTATTTTAATTTTAATTTAACTTTGTAATGACATTTTTTACACAGATTTTTACAGCTGACAATGAATATTCAAATATCCTACCTTCAATTTCAGTGCACTTTGCAACTCGTGTGCGAAGATCTAGTGTCGTTTGTCTGAGTTGATCTTCACGTTTCTTTATGCGGGCAGCAGCATCCAAAATGCGAGCCAGCAGTTCATCTCGTGTATTCACCTTTCTTTTGTAAACTTCGCCCTTCATCCAACCCTTCCAACAAAAATCTAATTTAGTTTGCTCTGGTGATTGAAATAGCATCGTCCCAGTCACCATTCAGAATTATTCACATGCCCATATATTTTTTTTCCTTACAATAACCCATACTATCGCCTCCCAAGTTATTAGACTTTTCTCCTGAATCACCCTGTATATCTGCCCTATCTTCTTTTATCCTGTAGAAACTGTTCACCCCCTATCCAAGGATACCTGCTCATTGTATATACGTTTATAATTGCGAAGTCTATAAGTACTGTACATTTAGCGTCAAGGTGCAGGATGTATCTCACACAGAAGACTCGTATTCGTTACGAATTGCACAGGGTAACAGTGACTGTTTATTGTTAGAATAGGCCGGAGCGCTGAAGCACATCTTACGTAAAATGCAGTACTTTTAGTGTCAAACCCGGCGACGCATACGTTGAACAGTGGGCTTTAAAAAGTTAAACGAATTGGAAAGAATTGCACCTTCAACAAACGCTGTAGAATTTGGAATTAAAGCCGTCGTTATTCCTTTTTTGTATAATTTTATTTTTATTGTACAATAAAAAATTATTTAACACTAAGGTTATTTTCTTGAAGTTAAATTTTCTTATGCACTTATGCGCTTCTCTACGATCTAAATTGTGCTCAGTTCGGTACTTTTGTCCGTCGTCCATTGTTGTGTGACGTCTGACAATTATGTCACGGGTAGGAAATTTTCCTCCATTGAAATCAGAAATATTATTGCGAATGTCAAACAGTTCTACAGTTTTTAAAATTAATTTCTGCATCTTTTAAATCAGGTATTCAGTCGTAATTACATTTTTTTAATATCCCGCGACATTCGAGATTTCGTCGCGTCTTCTTAAAGCCGTGTATTAAGGCTTGCACATTTTAGGGTTCAGATGGAAGATTTGTAGCCAGAGAGCAAAATTTGCCTGTCTTCCCTTGTCCTCTCTGTAAAATATATATTGTATGTCGATATTATTGACATTGATCTCCAGCTTCCCTGAAATTTTGTAAGAACCGAATGTCTTTGTAAGAAACGTCAGTCTGGAAATGTATTGCCTGTCGCCAGCAGTCGCAAAACAGCTGATATGCGATATCCTCTAGTGAGTTCTCTGTCAAGAGTTAGGCGCTTACGGTCTTGGTAAATTGTGAAATGTATTCCTGGAGTAACTGAGGAAAAAATTTACAAGGAAATGGTAGGTGCCTTCCTTGTCTAGAACCGAAATATGGAGCTTCTGTTATTATCCTCAAGGAAATCCACGAAAAGTAGTGGGATAAGTTATCTCCTGGACTACATTGCAACTTACAGTTGTCAGAAATACTGCCAACTTTATTCCGACGTTCGTCAAAGTTGCACGATGCTATTTTAAAATAGTATAAACTAGTACAGGTTACATGAGCAAGGCCTGATGTTTCTGGTTTCCCTGTCCCGTGTCCCATTACCGCAAGGAAAAACGGACGAATGGACAAAGTAGGCGCGGGTGTATGGTGGCCCGCAGTACACTGTCACGGAATTTCCTGTGTATTCTAGTTGCGAGGATGTGATATTTAGGGGAGCGGAAAAATGGCACGTTTTCCAGACCGATGGCAAGCCACCCAACAAGCATCGAGTTCGTACTTCTCGGAGGAAAAGGAGTGGTCGACTCCAAAATCTTTATATTAATTTGGTGTCATTGACTGCTCACCTGCTGACTGTCAAGTACATCATATGAGGCGCCACTGGTGCAAAAAAAAAACACGCTGTAATTTGAACATACCAGCACACTTCCTTCGTAGCAGTTACATTAAGTACATCCTGCATTGCCGTTTGTTGTGTATTAAGTCATCGCCTCCAAGGAGCAGGACCACATGTCCTGTTGATATTATAGACCAGGGCTGGCTACTTCAACATACAGAAGGGCCACATAATTCATTAAGGACTCGCCTCAGGGCCGAACTTGTGTATGCACATATCGAGGGTTGGGAATTGAATTGTTTGGAACGTAGTTATTTACAAGCAATAAGTTAGACTAAACTCACGGTTGAATGACAAGGCAGTAGTATGTACTAAACTCGGTAAAACAAATTATTGGCTTACTTTGAGATGTTTTAAAAGTAATGAGCTACCGTTTCTGAACATTTTCTGTGCCATTAAGTTGTCATATTCTGTTCTGCAGACCTGTTATATTATATGTTACATTTTACAGTCCTTATATTACATACATTTGATTTGATTAAAATTCAAACCAACAAATGCGCACAGTTGTATTAGTGTTACAATACAACTTGTGCATTTGATATTGTAACACTAATACAACAGTGTGCATTGGATATTATAACACCAATACAAGTATGTGCATTTGTTGGCTTCAAGTATAATTAACTGAACTGTACGAGTAATGCACGGAATAAAAAATGTAAAACTCGGTCATGCCAAATAGGCAACCCCAATCTACCACTTCAAGAATATCAATGAAAACTATTATATTGTGTTTGTTAGACTGCTTTAATGAAACTATTCAAGTAACCGAGGACGCAAATGCTTCCCTCGAGGGTCGCATATTGGCCAGCCCTCCTATAGGCTAAGTCGCATGAAGCATAGCTACTGATAATTCAAATATCGAAACCTGCCGCGCTCAGATGTTGAGTGGTGTGTTTTAGGTAAGTCTGAACGGCTACAGGTAGCTATCAGACCCACCTAACACTACTACTGTGGACCAGAAGCTAACATCGCTGGCATTTCAGTATAACATTACAGAAATCAAGAGAAGGTGCTATGAGGCTTTCAAGGCTGATTTGTACAGTTAATTCTCTAAGTTGCGATAATAAATAATATGAAGAGAGACGTATTTAAGAGACCACGACTACAGAATAACGGCAAAACCATCAATAATAATAATTATTATAACAATTATTGGTATTATTAAAATTATTAATGTGGCCAGCATACAATATTCATAGTAGTCATTACAATGAGTGTTACAATTTCGCGCTAGGCAAGTATCCGCTCTGTAACCCACACGTACCTCATTCCCTTATTTATTAGTCACATTGTTGCTAATCATGCGTCTGTATACTGCGGTGAATTGATCAAACTGAATACTTTTCTACGGGCCGATTCTTGAATGTAAGCTAAACTGTCGAAGTTTCGAAAAAAAAGTCACCGGAAACGTTTTGAGATCGTGCTCAGTAGGTACAGCTATTATGATGCAAAGTGCAGTGCATTTCCTGTTGCACTGTGGCTGTAGTTCTGTTGAAAAGTTTCTGTATTTCAGGTACATATCCATTAACAATAATGCTTTTATTATCATTATATAAATGCAGTACACAATATTATGTTGTTATTAGTATATTGTTGTTTTGTTGTATTATTGCTGATGGTGATGGTGGTGGTGGTGGTGGTAGTGGTATTAGGGTACGCAACTATAAAATATATTTAAATATTAGTCTACAATATGAAAATAATAAACAAGAAAACTGCGCTCTTCTGGTTATTACGCGTCGAGTGGTGGTAACTTCTTACCGACGTTTCGGGACCACTTATCGGTCCCGGTTGTCCCGAAACGTCGGGAAGCAATGACCACCACTCGCTGCGTCCTAACTCATAAGACCGAATTCTCATTTATTTCGCGGCGGAATCCCGAAATCGGTAATAAACATGTTAGATTTGCTCGGTAGATGAACTTACATTCTGCATAAGAAACGCATTCCTCCAAATACAAAGGTCACGGTCACATACAGTTTTTATTCTTGCACAAATTATGCAGTTAAGCTGTAGTCGGGAGAACTCATGGCTTTGCTCTTCTAACACAACAGGTAAGAAAACTCCACTTATTCGAAGCTTTTTTTCTAATATGGATGTTGAATGTTCATACTACATCTCATAAAAGCTCACAGTGTATACTTTTCCAGCATTCGCACATTCTGCAAACCTGAAAGTCTTGTATACTTAATGCAATTTAAAGTAATATTCTTTTAATACGTTCATCGGCAGTCTGGTATGAATAGCATCACATCCAGAACGGCAGCTTTTGAACCTTGGTCGCATATGTTTATCAGATCCTGCCATCAAAGGGCAGATATAATTTTTAGTAGCATTTGGTAAACATGCGGAATATTCCTTAATTTTTTCCATGGTGCAACAACCCCTGTTTTGCCACAGCCTCGTTGTCGAGGTTTCACGATCACACTTAGACACATCACACTCGGTAGGACTTCTCTGGACGAGTGATCAGCCCGACGCAGAGACTTTTACCTCACACTTACTCACTCACAAGAGACAGGCTGTAATGTCCGCCAGTGGAATTCGAACCCACAAGCGAGCGGCTGCAGACTCACGCCACGGTGCATTCTGTAATATTTACAGTTATGCTTTGCTCCCGTAACTTACAATCGTTATTAATAAGTTTATTGATTATTTTGTGCGTGTTGCACGTTGACCAACTTGTATATCGGGCGATTCTGTGTTGTAATTGTGAGAAAGAGCTTAGGTTATGCGAGCGGTCAGTTTTACACCCTGGGCACACTGCAGCTTATTAAGACTTCCAACCACAAAACTTGATCGCCTCTTTGGGGCGAAATTCATAATTATCTTATGCTTGAAATAAAGTGCTAAGGAAAATATTTGCCCCGAAGAGAAATTAAGAACTTGAGAAATAAGGAAGACTTCCTGACGAGGAACTTCGTGAGAGGTAAACAAGATGTCTAATATTGCTGGGGTCGTCGGGTAGGGGTACAAAGAACACTTACAGATTTTCAGAGGCAGTAGAGTTTGAAAGTGACCACATTGAAGACCAAGAAGTAGCTTAGCAAACAATTTAGTATATTTTTTTAGTTTAAGAAAAGGGTTTCGAGAATGGGATGTGGATGAACGCGGATTAAAAACATTTTCAAAGATTTGTTTTGGTATTATCAACGTTAATTATTTCCATCAGATCACCAGGAGTTCATTATATTTGGCTAAATTATAAATGTAACAGAGGAAGGTTTTGAACACGCTTGTGACGATGTCCAGATATATCATTTTAATTCAAGTTATACTTGAATTAAAGTGAGTGAGGTATATTGGAGTCACTTCTGTTCGAATGTCAGTTTTCATTTAAACTGCTCACTGTCAGGCTATTAACGTGGCGGTGTTTGTAGTGTTGAACCTTAACCCGCTGAAGAAGTGCAGAGGTGACTACTGTAGCTACTTAGTGGCCACTGAACTTCGGTGCTCCAAGCAGCATTCCGTAATTCTGTATTTCATAGTTAGGGAACAACACCTTGTTGCATATTTCACTTCAAATCGATTGCATTGTAGCGTAATGAGTTTACGGACACCGGCATGTTGACACTGTGTAGTTTGGTAGGTAGGTAGGCAGGTACATTCGTAATCATCTACGCAGCCTTCGAGCCCCACGTACCCGTATGCCAGACTGCACGGCCTTACACCCCTGAAAATAGTAACCTTATTACACCGCTGAGAGAATTTCATACATTTCATTCATGTTATTGTGATATGACACTTCAGAGCGTAGCCGATGGAGGTTACTCTAAAGTGATCGAAAAAGACACCCTTTACCAAAATGGGTCTCGAAATGAATGTCTGTTATGGAATGGGAGCTAACCACAGCGACCTGTCTATTACGGAACAGACGTTCTAAATATAATGTCCTGTTTATTGCGGAGCAAAAGTGCCAACCAAAACGTCCTCTCTATTACGGAACAAGAGTGCTAACCACAATGTCCTGTCTATTACGGAGCAGGAGTGCCAACTAAAGCATCGTGTGTATAACGGAACAGAACTGCTAGCTACAGTATCCTGTCTGTTACGAAGCAGAAGTGCCTACTACTATATCGTGTCCATTATGTAACAGGAGAGCCAACTACAGTATCGTGTCTATTACGTAACAGGAGTGCCAACTACAGTATCGTGTCTGTCATGGAACAGCAAGTGCTAACCACAATATCGTGTCTGTGTAGGCATTCGCACACTTCATTACTATGACTTAAGTGATTCTACATTGGTAGAACGTTTTAACGAGGTTTACTTTTGTGGAAAGGTATGAAAATTTACGTTTTCGTGTCACGTTAATGTAATGTCATAATTTCATCCTTTTGCTTCTTGCTTGAAGGGACGGACGCCCAAAGGCTCGTCGTGTTTGTGGTTGCGCTTGCCTTTGTGCTTGACATATGTTTGTGCCCACGCAAATGACTTCTGATTCAGCAGTTTAATGTTGTTCTGGCGTCAGCCAAACGTGATAGTATTTCCGACTTTAGGTTCCCGTGACGGTGAAGATTAAATTGCGTTTTCCATTATTATAGCAGCAGGTAATCTGTTAAGTATTTACAGACGATTCGGAGGAATCTGTTACCTCAGTCTTCAGGGTAAATGTGACTCATACACCGGAAATCGCTGCTTCCGTTTGGTGATTAAGTACAAGACTGCACGGTGGCACATCCCGGAAGGCCACATTGTAGATAATAGTCCTTGTAAATATGATGTGTGCAGACTGCATGTGGAATTTTGTAGAAAGAAGGTGAAAAGTCTGGAGCAGGTAGTGGCCATGTGGTAGATGAGAAATGCCTGCATTGTGGTCAAAAAACTAGCAAAGAACCCATTTTTTTAGGATAATTTTAAAGTGGGTCCTGAGAGGTGGGACTGGATTGTGTTGACTGGTTTTATGTGAATCAGGACAGGAACCGCTCTCAATCTGTCGTTAACACGGTAACGGATCTGGAGTCCTTAAAAAGGTCAAATAGCTGCGAAATCTTGTAACTCTTCGCGAAGGGCTGCTTCGTGAGATTATTTATCCTTTGTTAATAATATAGTGTGTGACATTTGTGTCAGAATGTGACCTTTTAAGAGGAGGAACACAGCCATTCAAAACAGCGTTCTACTTCTTAATACTTCTGAATTTTATAAATCGGGAGTAATTTAATTTTATGAATAGATCGATAAATAAGCAAATAAAACATTATGTTCAATTGTTCGACCGTCAGGCTTGTAGGTAGGTTATTAGAAATACTTGCAGATCATTATTGAATTAACAACATTATACCTCTCTCACACGCGTATGGTGTAGGTCCTCGCAAGCATTTGAATGACTGCATTTTCGAGTATCACTTCAGACATGGAAATGCATCCGCCTTTTGTTGCGTCGTTACCATATGTAAGCAGAAATTTTCCAGCGCCACATCGTCTACCAAGAGCCCCACTTGGACTGTCATGGGTGCGAACCCGGGCCTCGGCGATGACATAAGCTATGCAGGGGGCAATGTCCGGAGAATTTTAGGATCCAGGATATGTTATGATGTGCAAGTTGACGGAGAGCTTTTTCCCTGGCCGATTGCGTTTAAAGTGACTGAAAAACTTCCAAATTTTGCATGAATTCCTGGCCTGCTTGTGAACTCCGACGGACTTCCAGCCGGGTATGGATGTGTTAATGGACACTTGGATATGATTTCCACTCCAACAGAAGCTATCTCCCTAGAGCAACTGTAAACTGTGGAGCCCATATGTTCGGTTCTCACAGACCTGCTGCCTATGTTGACATATTCCCATCTCCTTTTTCCCTCTGGTTCATCATACATGGAAAACGCGACTTGAGCATCGTTCCTGTGAAAGAAAAAATAATACCCACTTAGAAAGCGTTAACCTGCATCAGGAAGCACCAATCGATAAGACGCATCTGAGTCTCCTACACGACATACGTAGGGAGCCATTGTTATCGTCGATGCTCTTTATGGCTATGGTTGGTTCGGTGGCACAAAGAATAGACATTTCAGTTAAAGGACAATATTTTGAGCTTAGCAGCTGCTGTCGAGACCTGGCTGTGAGAATTAAAGTATATTTTGTTACTGTCTAGCCAAGTAGGATAGCTCAGTCAACACAGCGACTGTCTGCGCTGTTGGAGGAGCAGGCTGCGACTCCCGGAAAAGTCGGTTATATATTCCCTAAAAACACGTCCATGTCCAGTCTGCTCTCGACTGTATATGTGATGCTACTTGCAGCGTGACAATGGCAGGACTGTGAAGTCGGCCATTCACCATCATCTCAATTCCTAGTCACACTCTGTCTTTGTTTATAGGCCACTAAACCTCTGTAGTTATGGTTGTGGTTTATCTGTAGACAGTTCGGTTTCGTTCTTATTGTTGTTACTCATTTACGAGACATTAAACAATCAAACTTCTATGGCTATTGTATATGTTATTTATAGTCTGTTCGTCCTTTGTACTTATTCCTGTGGTTTGTACAAGAGGTTAAACTTCCGTAGATATTTTTGAAGTTTGTTGAGAGGCAGCTCGACTTTTGTACTTATTGTTGCAATTTATTTAAAAGAGTTTGAACAGGCTGTCAAAAATTCAGCGGATGTTGTTTATTTTGTTTATTGAGGTTTCGATTTCTCTATTTATTGTTGTATTTATGTAGAAGGTTCAACTTCTGTAGTTGTAGTTGTAGTTGTAGTTGTATTTTATTTACATGTGATCAGACTACCCTACTTACTGTTGTAGTTTATTTGTAGAAAGTTCAGCTCGTGTTCCTGTACTTTATTTGCAGGAAGTTAAACGTCTGTAGCTATTGTTGTAGTGAATTTACAGGAGGTTAAACTCGTGTAGTCTTTGTTGTAGTTCATTTACAGGCGGCTAACTTCTGCAGTTGTTCACGACAAGCTGCAGAGAGGAGGATACGTTGCCCTTGCTGCCCTTCCGTATCTCACATTTTTGTTCGAGTCTTATGGTTAACGCTGTATGACACAGAGATTTCGCAGCTGAATCACCAGACGAATTTATATGATACAATGCTTTATTATCCAACTAATGCATTAAATTACATAAAAACGTTGAATTGTTAAAAACCAATTAAACTTATAAAAGCCACTCCAACATGGTTCGGTTCGCGCAGGAACCATCATCAGGGAACTACAACCAGTGCTTAGCTAAAATTACAAGTAAAATTAAACAGTTTGTGTCGGTATTATCCAAATAATGCACTCAATTATATACAAAACTTTGAATTGTTAAAAACCAATTAAACTTATAAAAGTCACTCCAACATGTTTCGGTTCACGTAGGAACCATCATCACGGAGCTAAAACCAGTGCTTAGCTAAAATTACAAGTCAAGTTCAACAGTTCGTGTCAGTTGTAAGTGTTATGGCGGCATATTCGTCAGAATATGCCGCCATAACACTTACAACTGATCTTTAGTCCGTACTTTTAAACTTCAACCGTTTCCTCAAGCCTTGTAGAACAGATGGGCTGTCAGATTTACTTGCAGTGTCGAATCAGGAAGCTTGAGAACAAGCATCGCAGTGCAGTGGCTGTTAGTTTGGTTTGTATCCTGCCAGTGTACTAAACGTAATGTCGGCTGCACTGATATATTCGTCGGCTTCCCCCAATTTTGTGACCCTTCCTCGAATACGATCGAAATTATTTTTTGTCCCGTAATTTAATCCATTTACCTTCCAAAAGTTAGGCACACTGACTGCCTTGAAGTTTTCTGAATTTGCAGGGTCTTGGATCGAAACTTCGATCCAGCCATCGTCTATCTTGAGTGATTTCAGAATTTTGTAATCCTCCCAGGCAATGCTCGGATTATTACCTGAAATACAGCAACACTCTTCCTGGAACGTGCTATATTCTTCGCCCAGCTCATTTTGTATCTAATTAGGTTAATGAAATTTGACGAAAAGTAAAAACTATTAAATTTTCTCTAGGTACCCTTCTTTTTTCTCTCTTCTCGACATATATTCTCAAACGTCCTAAATTTTTAGTCTGTGATATTCCTGCTTAGCGAGAGACAGAAGTCCACAAACATATAAAACAGCAAATAATATCATACGCATTTCATTCTGTTGTCTGTCTTAAGACAGGTCCATAGCATACTCCCAGAGATTGCGATCTAATGCCTCTCCTTTCAATTACAGTACTCCGTTTTTTACTTAAGTTCATCTAATACCTGCTTACGTCTTCTTCCTCGTCTTTCCGCCACCTGTGCCCTTCCCCCTATCTTTCGCTCAGTAACGTATATTAGAAGGCAGTTCCTACGCAAGATGTGGCCAATCCAGTTAGCCTTCCTTCTGTGTATTGTATGTAGGATATTCCTCTCCTCCTTGACTCTTTGTAACACCTCTTCAGCTGTTACATGATGGGTCCAAATGATATCTCCCATCCTCCTCCACCACCACAGTTCAAAATTTTCAGGTATCTTTTATTTACTTTTCGAAGTGTCGACGTTTCAGCACTGTACAGAATTACACTCCAAATGTAGCACTTTACTCGTTTCTTCATTAAATTTAAGTCAAATTTGCTGGTGAAAAGAGTCTTCTTGTTGAATGCAGTATACATGTAAATAAATAAGTGTATATATATATATATATATATATATATATATGTATGGCGTATCTGTGTATTAATTTTAGGCGCATTTGCAAGGGCAGTTACGGAAAGCGACTATTAACTTTGTCTTGTCTGTCCGTCCGTTCATCTGTCCATTGGATGAATACTACTCCCAGCGGAAGGATTGCGGTGAAATTTCACGTTCGTGATTTTTCTGAAAATTGTGGATATGCTACAGTTTTAGATAAAATCGGACAAAGAACAGGCAATTTACTTGAATACAACTTTATTCCTATGATAACTTATCGTACTGTGATTTGTATTTGTAATTTAGACAGTCTGTGTTTTCCTTGAGGTACAGAACTAGCTAAGGCCGAAGAAAATTTCGACTACTTAACAAAACTAATCGATTTTCAATTTCGTCGTGCTCAAGATATCTCTTGCAGTCCATTGTAAATCTGTTGCTAACAGGATAAACTTAAAAGTGTGTTCTGTATGACATACAAAGGCCTATGTCAGATATCCGCGTCTTTAGCGTTTTTCTTGGAAACGTCAAAGAATTAAGACTCTAAAGACAATAAGAGACTAAACGCGCCTGCAGTGTCGTGATGTGCGGAAATTTCCTCACATGTATTTTTGGGTAGGCTAATGGTAAAAGTAATTCAGAATCTAACCATACCAACCCTTCCCTTTGAATACCAAAATGAATCTCAATTTTATTTACACATTCCTTTCCCGCCTGACAAGAAATTCTCTCCTAGTTGGTTCTCTTTGACAGGGAAGGATCCAAATATGATTTGGTTTAGGCCTTTTCTTTTCCTCATGACATGTGTTTCATGTTGGTTTTTACCTCCACCAACACAGTGTGTTTGTTGTTTTTACATTTGACTATTTCGTTTTTATTGGCTCTTCTTATGTTTTACTAGACCTAGTATTATGAGTTGCAGACGTGTTTTAAAATTTTGTTTTGTAACACCTCAGTCTAAAAAAATTTGTTACGTTTTGCATATTTCGAATTTATGTTTTTGGGTGTATTGGTTTTTGTTTCTCGCGTGTGAACTAGGTTTATGTGTATGTTATAATTATCGTAAATTGTGTTTGTATATTAGTAGATTCGGGTTTGTCGTTTGAATAGTTGCTTGCAATATTTTTATGACAATGGGAAAAAATCTTTTAAATGCTGTTGATACTACTCTTCCTCTTCAATATAAAGATCGGCCGGTTAGTCGTTTAGAAGGAAATATTTTATGTTTATTGTGAGCATTATACACATATGAAGTATTGGCCTGTAAGTGCACGACGCTATTTAGACGTTTTTATGTAGGACTGCGAGAACTACCCATAATTCTTCCTAACGTGTTTAAGACACTTTTTGAGATTTTACATCATTGCGGCAATCATTACGAAGAACACTATATAATGGTCTTTGAAGGTGTGTAGAGTCTTATAAATTTACCGAGGTTTCGGATGCATGTTTTCCCCATTTTCAGAGTAGAAAAATATGAACTGAATTTCTAGGCATCATTTCGACCCATTCGTCTGTAATCTTCTACTGGACTCCAAAACGGTGTTCTTCACATCATTTCCATAGTTGTCTCTGCGTTTGGCACAAGACAGATACCTGGCACAAACGTGTCTGCTGTTATTTCAAAGGGTCTCTTATAGTCCAAGACTCTGTATAACTTACAGTGATATGCTAGCTTCGTTGGTTGAGGAGTTTTAAACCCCTCAACTAAATTTAAATCTGGAATACCACCTCTTTTCTGCTGTTCACAAGGACTCTTTACTCAGTATATTGCCTAGTAACCATACTTGCACTATTAACCTTTTGACGCCGGAATTATTTTTTAAATGTTAGCAAACTCTGTATATAAAATGTGAATAATACAGGAACCAAATATGTTAGAATTATGAAACAAACTGCATTTTGAAAAAAGAAAAAAAAAACGGAGAGTATACACCATGTTTAAAATATTCATTACCTATATTTGTTGAATAAATATATAAAATGCAACTTTAGAGGTTA
>Ga0123354_10007598_pt1 | contig 16354 bp, 10 predicted proteins | sample TergutLab28metaG_2_FD_97872 | JGI IMG/M metagenome (GOLD analysis project Ga0123354, IMG submission 97872) | Labiotermes labralis P4 segment gut microbial communities from Petit-Saut dam, French Guiana - Lab288 P4 | ecosystem: Host-associated > Arthropoda: Insects > Digestive system > Gut ...
CTAGCGAGCTCCCTATTTCTCCACTGTAGGTGAAAAGCTTTGTTGGAAATTTTTTTTTTTTTTTATAAGTCCCCCCCCCCCCCTTATTTCAAATTTAAATTGTGTCACTCTTGCAGATTCGAAGTGGAAACAATAACATAAGTACAAATAACATAACCACAACCTCATCAAATCCAAATTGTCAGTTGGAAACTGACAATAATATAGAAGTTTGTGGTGGTGTGTTGGCTAACACAGTACAAGAAAGTAGCATTTACAGTACGGGGACCGCAGGCAGCATTATAACAAGAAGTGATGCTGGTGGTGGCACCACCACTCACAAACGAGGTCGAAGCACTCACACCACCTCCACAACATTGACAGGACATGGTGGTCGTAGATCAACACATGATCCAACCTTGAGTCCAACAAGAAAGAGGGATTTGCTTGGCCATACTGTTCGGAGCTTGTTTCCACCAAGGAATAAAGACAGGTTAGCGGTTTTTGTGCATTAACATGAGGCAGTTTGGTCTGACTGTAATAGGCCTGTTATCACTTTAGAAATGTGCTGGTGTGGAAGCTGCCCTTTTCCTCACCATCATACTCTTTGATAGATTGTATAATTTTGTGGCCTCTTCCATCACCCCTGATTAATAGCCCTTTCTGTGCCTCATCATCTGGACATACACAGAAGGCCCATTCAGTTTTTAAAGCCAGGGTTGGTGATGACATACACAAGAAATTTTCTCACATGTTTGGATGCAGGCTTTAATGGTTTCCCTGACCTTGTCTTAATGTGGATTGATAAAATGATTTGTTACATTGTTTACACTGTAATGGCAGATGATGGCAGCAGTTCTAATTCACCTGTCCAACTTACCCAGCACTGCCACTTCCTCTAACAGGTTCATCACCTTCCTTTTTGTTTTACCCTGTTACTTTATCAGCACTTACATCACACTTTCCAGACATAAGTAAAATATCAGGGCAACGGTTTTGCTTCACTAACTGTACTGTGTGACAATCTATGTAATATTTATTATTTTTTACAGAGCGACCTATCAGGCAGCAACTTCGAACACTGGTCAAGCACCTGCCAGTCACCGCACTCAAGATCAGAGTTCTTTCAGTCTCTCTTCTTTATCTAGACATAGACATAAAGCTAGTCCTCCATCTGTCATACCCATTCCTTCTGGTGGTGGTAAAAAGGTGAGTACAGTTGAATCATGCTGCATTTGATCAGCACATGTAGCTGTTGATGTCAGTCAGCTAGATGTGTCTGTCCTCTCTGATATGGACATCTTCATGGCATACATTGTTATCCATAGTGGATGTGCTTAGGTGTGCAGTTCCCTGCTTATCATCAACATCTGTATTGCCATTATTGCAAGTATTTCATAGTATCCACACTTGTTTCTGTGACATAACACATGCTGCCTACACCTCTACCAAGTGATGATGAATTTCCACTGTGGTGACATCTTTAACACTCAGAAGTCAAATCACACTGTGCACTTTAATGTTTGACTGTTTCCAGTATGCTTACCATCTTTTAGACTGATTGTATGTCACTCATTCTTAATCTTGGCACAAAATGGAGATGAGTACTAGCCATGAGTACTTGTTAGATAGTTTGGTGGGTGGGCTCCAAAGCTGGTATGGACACTTTAGAGAAGAGAGAAATCTATTGCTGCCACCAGGAATCAAAACACATCTTCTCAGACATGCAGCCTGTAGCATAGGGATTGTGCTGACATGCTGTCCCAGCTCCAAATCTGTGATTGTATCCCTTGTTTTGCATGACTGTGAAACTTGTCTCTCACGTTAAGGTAGAATATAGATTGTGCCTACTGAGGTAGATTGGGCATACTGATTGTTATATGATGCTTAAAAATGGCAATTATGTTAAGTCTCTTATCAGTGGGGTTGACTTACAAACTATTGGTAAAGGTAAAGGTAAAGCAGTCCCATTACAGGCCTGGAAAGGCCCAGAGGGTTCCAGGAAGTTAAGGCTCCCAGATTTCGTGACAACGGCACAGGATGGTGGTAGGTTGTCAGCCTTACGCACCAGCCACCTTTACCCCCCAGGAAATACTCCTGGTACTCATTTCTGTTAGAGGCTGAGTCGACCCCAGGGCCATAGTGTGATCGGAAGGATTTTATTTCAATGAAAAATCCACTGACACCAGCTAGGATTGAACCACCAACCTTCCGATTTGTAGCACAGCACCTTAACCACTGTGCTACCGTGGTCCCCACAAACTATTGGAGCATGTGAAATTTTAAATTGAGATACATTATAATCATGACTAATTGCTGATTTTTCAGTTTCTTGATTTGTAAGTTATTTATAAGATCATGTGCTAATTATGCCCATGTAATGATATGAAAATTCTTGGGGAGAATTTAGTTCTTCTAGTAGAGTCATAAAATAATGAAATATTTTTCTTGAAGACTTTCTGTTTACAGTTCATTATTAACACCATGAGTTACACCAAATTATAAACTTCACTTTGTGTATTTTCATATGCTTCTGATACTTGTTTCTGTCTATTTATATCTGACGGTAGGAAAGTTTAAAAGTACACAAGAGCTTTGGAAAGACAATGTATGTATGCCAGAAATGGATAGAAGTGAAATAAAGTGGTAGTTATGCAGATTGCATAATGACATGTTTCATAGTTTTTATAACGCATAGTGAAACTGTGTGTTGCAGGTGTAGGAACCTCAGAAAATGTTAATGGAATTTTGTTAAAAGGCTGTAAATGAAGTGACATATATAGATGTAAAGGTAAGGTTGTCCCTGTGCTTGCCATGAAGGGAAGTGTATATTGGGAGTGGAGGTGTGGATTCACCCATTCTTAACCTTGACACTCGATGGAGGTGAGTGGTCATCCTCACACTTTGGCCACATTACCCCTGGGGACTGAGTCACCAATTTCCATTGAATATGAGACTGGCTAGTTCACCCAGCCAGTCTGAATGTTTTCAAGAAGAGAGAAATCTCTTGCCTTGGTATGAGTTGAACCCCAGGCTCCACAGCCCATAGCATAGTGATCATACTGACTATGCTGTTGCAGCTCCTTGTGGCTTTATTTGTGACAGTAACATAATACCTAATCATCAGGGAATGGTTGATGGATTAACTGGTTATAGGTAGGATCAAGTGGTGGGTTTATGATGGCAGTTACACAATGAGACAGTTACTTAAGGGTATACAACTGTTGACTGATAAAGGGTAATTCTGTACAGTGGATTTATATACTGTATTTTCCTGTCTCATAAGATGCTACAAGTGATAGGATGCACTCTGTGCCCTATAAATAGCAAGGTATTTTTGCAGATTTAGTAGCATACTTACGTCCATTGTTACAATGCAGGGTGATTTTTGGGACTTTTTTGGGGGGGATAAAAGTTTGTCTTATGAGGCAGGAAATATGGTATTTGTAAAGCAAAATGTATTTTGGTTACCTTTAACAAAACAGGAGGCTTCAAAGAAGTATAGGCTGAGCACAAATGGATTTTCTGATACCATCAGTTATTTTTAGACAGTCATGCACAATAAATACCCACATATTCAGACATGACTGCATTGATTTGGAAGGTTATTTTTAATGTCTGAATGCTTGTGTTTTGTCCCATACCTGATTACTTCACAGTAAAAGCTGATTTAATGTTTCTTGAAGCAGTCTGACAGTACAAGTAGTTGCCAGTTTGAATCATAATAATTTATGCATTTGTGTCAATGTTTCAGACATCTTTGTCACATAATTCTGGCCGCACATCAACACTGGTTGCTCATCGTGGTTCAAGACTTTCACGTCCTAGTTCTCAGAATCTGGTTCTCGATAATCAGGATGATCTGCCTCTAATCATCAGCACCGTGGCATCAAACAAACAAGAGAAAACTGAATCCCAGCTGCTTGACACACCATCTGCAATTGAAGTTCAGGAAGGTGTTAATGACCAGAAGCCTTTAACAGGAGATGCTACGTCAAGCAAACAAATTTCAGCTGATGAAATATCTGATGAGGTATCAAAAATATCAACAGCAGGCAACAGTGTAACACAGGACTTATCATCATTATGTGCAGATGCCATATCAGTGAATAAGCGGGAAGTGTTATCATCTGCTTCTAAGGAGTCATCCCCTGTAGCTGATGTTACAGTTGGACCCTACAAACTAGAAGCAAAGCGTCCAGAAATAGTTTCAGGAACTCTAATGAAAGCTAGAGATGTAGAAGAAGCTATTAGTGATGTTGATCTAATGAAGGATACTTTACATAGTGTACTTCAGGCATGTTTGCCAACAGATGAGGACGGTATTGTGGTGGAGAGAATGGGTGGAGGTGTAGGATCAGAAACAGCAGCATCACTGACTACATCAACTGTTGCACCAGATGGGACGCTCGATGATGATGATGATGAGGAGAAAGCTGTTGGTGTTTCTCCAGATGGAAGGTTTCTGAAATTTGAGGAGGAGATTGGGAGAGGAAGTTTCAAGACTGTATATCGAGGCCTTGACACACAGACTGGTGTTGCAGTAGCATGGTGTGAGTTACAGGTGAGATTATACACTTTCAATTTACAGTATTTTTTGAGCATTGTATCACAGATATATGTCAGAATGGTTTTAACTCTGTCATACCACTAGTAATATGCATATGTATATGTTATAGTATAAGTGATTAATTGCCGGCCCATCACTGCAGCACTGAGTTACTTTTCCTGTCCTCCATTCATAAGACTGTTTGTTTCTCTGTTAAGAATGTAATTTTCAGTGTGATTCGTGGCTTCATACTAATGTGATGGTGATGTACACTTTATTCTCATGTGCTTAGGACTGATTGATTCTCTATTATTTAATGGTATATTTTTAATTGTGCATATTTTGTGGCATTATATATGGGGAAGACTGTGAAGGATGGATTGTAAAGGATGTGGAAGGGAATGGATGTAAGCTCATTTCAGGTGTATTCTGGAGGAACTAGGAAAACTCATGAAAGCCCTTCACCATTATAGCCAGTATGTGGGATGGGATTTGAGCTTGATTTCCTGGGTATAAAAGAAGTTCATTAATCAATCTGCTGCTTTTTAAGAACATCTTGTGGCATAGTGCTATATACCTCATGTTCTTACATCAGAACTGTACCATAAGCTTCAAGGTTTTTTAAATGATTGGTTTGTGCTTGAGAAACAAAATTCATTGTTTGGTTCAGTAGCTCATTTATTCATAGTATAGAGGAATACTTCGCTGATGTTTTGTATCATATCTTTTTAGGAGAAGAAATTGAACAAGACTGAACGGTTGAGATTCCGAGAAGAAGCAGAGATGCTAAAAGGCTTGCAACACCCAAATATTGTTCGGTTCTATGACTACTGGGAGGTTACTTTAACAAAGAGAAAGTACATTGTCCTTGTTACTGAACTCATGACATCTGGGACTCTCAAAACGTACGTACGGAAGTGTGTCCAATTTTAGACCAGTAACTTAAATGAAATTTGTATACAGAACCTTTTATTGTTACTGTATGTTATTCAGTTTAGACCATAATTGTGTATGTCACATCTCACAGCTGTGACAGTGGTGACTGCTGTTGTCAGGGTACGCTGATGGCGGAGGCGACAGGGTCTTTGGAAACAGTGATACACACCTAGTGGTTTATGTGGCATCATATGAGGTATGATCAATAAAAGACCAAAGTGAGCGTGCAGCACCTAAACCAGTGAACAGAATGCACTGCGGCTAGTGGCGCTGAGTAGTGGCAACCGTTGGTAACACAACGCTTCTTGCCACATCACTATCACTGCCAGTAAGCGAGCTACAGCCACTGAAGTAAAAAAGTGCAGTGACCAGCTTGCGATTTTTATAGGCAGTGAAAATGAAGGACTTGGAAGAACAAAGTGTGTGTGTGAAATTTTGCTTCAAACTTGGGAAAACTGCTATTGAAACGTGGAAAATGCTTCAGCAAGCCTTCAGAGATGAATGTATGAGCCGAACGCAGTGTTTTGAGTGATACAGTCATTTCAAAACAGGAAGAACGTCGATTGATGAAGATCCCCGAAGTGGACGACCTTCCACGTCAACAGACGACGTTCACATCGATGCAGTTCATGATTTGATTCTACAAAATCGCTGTTTGACTATCAGAGATATTGCTGAAGATGTAGGCTTCAGCTATGGATCATGCCAAGCAATTCTGACAGAAAATCTCAGCATGCATCGCGTCGCCGCAAAATTTATGCCCCATGTATTGACCGAGGACCAGAAAGCAAACCATGTTAACATCAGTCAAGAACTGCTTGACTGTGTCAACGTCGATGAAAACTTCTTGAAAACCATCGTAACAGGCAATGAAACCTGGGTTTATGGCTATGACATCGAAACCAAGGCTCAGTCATCACAATGGGTGGGGCAAGAATTGCACCAACCTAAGAAAGCTCAAATGAGTTGATCCAACATGAAGGTGATGTTTGTAGTTTTCTTTGACTGGCAAGGTGTAATCCACTACGAATTCATTCCACGTGGTCAGACGGTAAACAAGGAGTTTTACGTAGCAGTTCTGAAGCATTTGAGGGAAGCCGTACGCCGGAAGAGGCCTCAGTTGTGGACAAGCCAGAGATGGGTGTTGCACCACGACAATGCACCAGCTCACTCATCATTCCTTGTGCACAATTTTCTGGCAAAAAACGAAACGACCATTGTACCCCAGCCACCCTGCTCTCCAGATTTGGCTCCATCGGACTTTTTTCTGTTCCCTAAGTTGAAGTCTACCTTGAAAGGACGCCGTTTCGACACATTTGACGAGATCAAAAAAAATTCGACAAAGGCGTTGTTCGCCATTCCGAAAGAAGCATTCCAGAAAGCGTTCCAAAGTTGGCAGAAACGTTGGGAGCGGTGTGTTGCTAGCGAAGGAAACTACTTTGAAGGCGACAAACTTGAATAAGTTGTATCTATCAACATACAGCTTTTATTACAACAGTCCGGTCTTTTATTGATCATACCTTGTATTCCAGCAGACTGCATTCTTACTTGTATAGTTTCAGTATAGTTATATGTGTTTATTCATGTCATGATCCTGCAAATGGCACGAATGTATAGCATCCAGTGATAGGATGATGGATGATGAGTGAAAACTGAACTGTGGAATATGTGGAAAGAAGTGTTTGTGGCCTGAATTGAGGTGTCAGCTCAGCATTTGGGGGGGGGATGGGGAAAACGACAGAAAGCTTGGGTGAGAATGGCCGGTCTGGGCTATTTGAAGCAAGAAGCTCCAAAATAGGAAGCAGAATTTTACCTCACTGAACTGTGGCATTTGGTCTGGTATAGTTACAGGTGTGTGTTTAACTAGTAAGTGTTTTGATGTGGGATTAATTATTCATAAATCTTTGAGAGTTAAATTTGTCATGGCAGTTACTATGATGATAACTGACTCTGGTAGTTTCGTATGTACAGTTTAGAATCTAACTTTGTGACCCTCTAAGGAATGCAAGTCAGACTTATCTGTCACTTCTCCTGCGTTGCCACAGTGTCTGCAATCACAGAGCTAAATTTCAGACTGTAAGTACCCAGGTTTTACTTTTTCCCTGAGGATGGAGGCAGTAGGTTTTTCCCAAAACTGTGGTGCCTATCTACCAAACTACATGATATTGACATTCCAGAGGACTGTGCTTTTTGTTTTTAACCTGTTTTCGAAACATACAGCTTGATTTTGCTTCACTGATTGTCTAAGAAATGAAATATTATTGTGGCTGGTTCTCTTTGTTTTATTGGTCTGATCAGAGTTATTGTGGGTGTTTCAGTTCAAGTAAGATTTTGTGATTTTGCAGTGTTCAGACTGTGGAATAAGTTTTTTTTTTTTGTAGTTTGTCATTTGCCTGTGGACATTTGAGCAAAAGTGAATTTAATGCATTTTGAATATAGGTATCTGAGGAGGTTTAAGAAGATCAATCCCAAGGTTCTGAAGTCTTGGTGTCGACAGATCCTGAAGGGTCTAAGTTTTCTGCACTCAAGAACCCCACCAATTATACATCGTGATCTGAAGTGTGACAATATCTTCATTACGGGAACGACAGGCAGTGTCAAGATTGGTGATCTTGGTCTTGCAACTCTTAAAAACAGATCATTTGCCAAATCTGTGATAGGTGAGCTGAACCTATAGACCCACAAATGTCTGTTTCATGTGGAAGTACATATTACAGAGATGTTCATAGAATGATTTATTTGTTTATGACATGTGAAGGAGATGAAATGTAAAACTTCCCCCGTGTGCTTAATTAAACTCCACACTTTGAAGACACGTTGGGGAGTGAAAGTAGAGCTCCATTTATCTTAATCTTAGCAGTAAATGCCAGCATGTAGCCTGTTTAACACCCTGGTCATTTCAACCCAGTGGAAGAACTTTACCTTCCCTTGGATAGGATGCTGGATGGATCCAAGTGCTGGTTTCTGGCTGCTGTGGAGAGGGGAAAAATCCCTGACTGTTTCAGGAATCGTACACTGACTCCCTGTTTGTACAGCCTATAGCTTGGTCTTCATACAGACACAAAAATTGTGTGGGAAAAAAATTTGTTTTTTAGAAATGGTCTTACATAGGACAGCTCATTCTTAGTGTTTCAGTAACAAAAGTGTTTCAGCTACTCTTATTGTCTGGAGTGATGAATGGTAGTGACATTTATATTTGAAGGTGGCAAAAAACCAGAATATGACACTACAGACACTCATGTTTCTGTATATCCTCTCCCTAAGCTTGAAATAATAATTGTTCTTTTAAAATTATAAGCATATTGTATGTTATTTCTAGGCACTCCGGAATTCATGGCTCCAGAGATGTATGAAGAGCACTATGATGAGAGTGTGGATGTGTATGCATTTGGAATGTGCATGTTAGAGATGGCCACTTCTGAGTATCCTTATTCAGAATGTACAGGTCCTGCCCAAATTTACAAAAAAGTCATTAGTGTAAGTTTTACACAAACTCTTTTTCCATTTTTTTTAATATTTTGTGTCCATTGTCATAGGTATTCCTTTATGTTCATGTACTAGATCCTGTTTGGTGACCTTTCAAACAATTTTACATCACCATTTTTTTGTTTTGCATGCTGTATGCATATGCACAATTTTTCTTCTGCATCATTTGTGCACACTTAGTTGCAGACAAATTTAAAAAAAAATTTCTCTGTGTTCACCTTGAGGTTTTAGGCATAATTGTTTGGTTGTGTCTGTTGTGATTGTAAGTAATCAGCTGCAAAATTGGCATTGCTGGTGTACTCTCAGACATTCCCTCCTCAGTTTATATTACATTTTTGTATTTGACTGATCATATGTGTGTTGAGATTTTCAAAGTAACACACATTTGTGTTTAAGCTTGTTCAGCATTCAAAATGTGGGTATGGGGAACCACCAATGCTTGATAAGTAGATGGCCATATTTGGTTATGAGAAAAAGAGAGGTGTGCACCATTGAAGAGGTGAGAATTTGTGATGTATATCTTTTTAGCTGCTTATGCTTACATTGTAGATTTTACTGAAGTAAGGGAGTGACAAATTACAGTTGAAGCAATTACTGTAATCTTAGTCCCATTTTACGTTTTATGAATTGTGGTAACTTGTAGCTCAAAGTATAGGCCCTCAACTGTATGATTTGCTTTGACCCTACATGCAAGAAATCATAGTTCACTGAATACAGTGGATTGACTAAGTTTTTGTTTGAAAGTATTAATAAATAAAAAAAAAGTTAAATATCATTAATTTTATACATTGCCATTGCATCTGTTAGTAAATAAAGTTGCAGGTACTTAGGACTTGCTACATTAATCAGTATAGCTTAGAGGAATTGTTGTTTGTTAACTTGGCTAATTGACTGCCATTTGTTTATTAAAAAGTACAGCACTTTGTCCTACACATAAATTAAAACCATCTTATTTTGTTTAAGTATATCCATTTTTTGGGGGATTAGTTATAATAGATTTCTTGACCGTTGAAACTGCAGGTATAGTACTTGTCTAACTGTCTGATTTTTACATATAGGTATGAAGCAATTATTTGAGATTTGAGGTTCTCACATTGGTGTAAATGAAGATTTAAATCTTCAGGAATGTAAAATTATGTTGACTGTCAAATAGTACGTACATGACTGAAACAGTTGTAATGCTAATACTTTTATTTATGGAAGATGCTAGTGGCAGAGATAAAGTTGTGTGTCTGTTTATTTAATTAAGCACCATGCCATTATGCATATGGGAGAGTGGAGATGTAGCTTTATGCATTCTTTAACATCCACTAGATGGAAGTGATTGGGTAGCTTCAGGGCCTTGCTGCTTTACCTAGGTGGAAGAGCTTCTAATACTCATTGGGATAGGAGGTTGGGTGGGCAGTAGAGCCAGTCTGGTTTCTTTGGATCAAGAGCCCTCTTGTTCTTACTGGGAACTGAACCCTGATTCTTTGGTTGTCCAGCCTCTAGCTTGTTCACTGTACTGACTGAGGTATTCCAGCTCCATGAAAGGAGCATAATGTGCAGTTAAAATATTATTTCTGTACTAAAGACTTAGCCTGCATTACAAGGCTATTCTTGTTAGTGACAGGGATGTAATAATTTCATGCCTGATGAAGATTCAAGGTGTAATGAATGTTACGCCATGTTGATCGATTGATGTAGCGTAACATCCCGGCAGACTCTACCCTTCATCAGCTCTGCTGTAAGAATCTTATTTAATGGTGGATGTAAGTGTTCTAGGCATTTTACGTTTTTGTGTGTTAACTGGTCTCTTAATTTTTTTTTAAGGGAGTGAAACCCATGAGCTTCGAGAAAGTGGAAAACCCAGAAATTAAAGATATTATTGAACACTGTATTAGGCCTAGGAAAGAAGACAGGTGAGATCCTCTTTTGGAATCTGTATTTGCACTGAATAATTGTGTGAAACAGGCAAGGTGTTTTGATGGCCATGGCACATAGTTAAGTTCATATCATGGTGCATAGAATTTCAGAAGTTTTATTATAAATTTGCACTTGTTTTTCATTTGTTAGAAAGTTTCAGTTTGACAGACATTTCATTACTAAACACCTTACTTGTCACCACCACCACCACCACCATCACCAAATAATCTAATTGTCAAAGAAGTTTAGCATATTATGAAAACACATAGAAGGAACTCCCAAGTGTCTTTGTCACGACTGGTGCAGAAGATGGAGTGGAAGCTAAACTGAGCGGGGGGAGGGGAGGAAGCACACAAAGAAAATACTGTCAACAGCAATAGTGAAATTGTTGCAACATAAATTCACAGAAGCAAAAATAGAGCTGCTACTTACGTTCAAAGGAAATTTGTCTTTCCCCAAATTGGAACATTTATTTTGAAGTGTAAGATAACATTCCAGGGTAAGGACCCTGATTGCTCTATAGAATGGTAAGAATCATGAAGGGTGAAATTTTACTTGCATGTCTGGAACAGTTTAGATATAAATGTAACAGCCAAGGTCATTTATGAATGAAGGCATTATATGAGTATGTTTGCATGCATGGGATATACAAGGAAGCTGCATGTGACATTGTGGTGAAATGTGTATGAAGTAAAGTTTAAAAAAAAAGCATATACATGTCATAGTGGTGAATTACAGTTATCTAGCATTATGTTTCATATTCATAGGCCTGGAGTAAAGGATTTGTTAGTCCATGAGTTCTTTGCTGAAGATCTTGGATTGAGGTTAGAGATTATATCTCGTGAAGAGGCAGTAGTCTCTGCAGCATCGAAGGTGGAGTTTAGGCTGCGAGTATTAGACCCAAAGAAGCGCAGCAATAAGCACAAAGAAAATGAAGCTATACAGTTCGAATTTGACATTCAGGCAGATAACGCTGAAGAGGTAGCTAGCGAAATGGCAAGTATAATATTTGAGCATTCTTCTTCAGTATTGCATGATGCAGTGTGGTACCACTGATGTTTAGCAGTACTTGGTATGTGAAGGTGACTTGTTCATGTCCCCTCAGGTAGTCCCATTATCAGTCACTCAGTGTGCTGTGACCGTGTCTCAAAAATGTAGCAGTTGTTATTTTTATTTTGTATATTGCAACATTTTGAATGGTGCTGCATCCAGTGGAAATATTTTCTGTATTTGTTTCTCACCACTAACACACTAAACAGCATCATTAACTTAGCCATCAATAAACACCCTGAAGGAAAGCTCAGTTTTACTTGGCCTCTCTAATGTTAAAAATGTTGCCATTTGCATTGGCAAGTGAGGGCTTTTTGAGTTCTCCATTCCTGTTTGCTTAAACAGGGCTATATCCGTGCTCCCCACTGTAGACACTGATTCGTTCCTTCTTGGCATTATTTGACCATTCTTTGTAATAACCTGTCAAGATTTGAGTTCTTCTGACTCTACCCTGAAGGTAGAAGCATATTTATTCAAAATGTAAGTAACCACCCACAACCCAGAAGACCACTGTAATTTCCACCACTGGACACTGCAGATCTGATACCGATTGCAGTTCCAATGTAAATGCAAATGATTTCTTTTCGGAAACTTAAAATTGTGAGGTGTGCTGATGTGCCAAGAGAGTTTTTTGAAGGCTAAGAAGTACATTTTTGTGACACAAGTGTTTTGTTATCTGTTATTTAACTATCCTCATATTTGCATGTAGGGTCTGATTGTAAGCCATCCCAGAATAGCAAAATTGGATCTCAGTTTTCTGAGGCACTGTAGTATGTTATGTATGTGTAAGAACTTTAAAATGTAGTGTAATATGGTATAATACGTTTTCCAATTTAATTTTGAGCAGATGTTGTTTTTTAGAGAAGATATTGCCTTGTATTTCATAAACCAACAAATAAAGACAATTTTAGTCAACACAACTTCCTTTTATTATAAAAGCTCTATTTGTCTTTTTTTAAAATTGCATGTTTTGAACCTTAAGACATGAATATATAAAAATGACGTCAGTCAAATACCTTCAATTGTCATTCATATAAAAATAGATGTCTTTCTTACAACTTCATCTACTACAATTATACTATTCTACAAAAATCAACTTTACACACCTTAATTATGTAACACAAAAAGTTTGCATATATTGTTTTATTATTCCAGCAGTGTGTATGGTATAGCATTAAAAGTATATTAGAAATTTAAAATTCAGGATTATTGTAAAATCAACAAAGTTTTTATATTTTTTAATTTAGTGAAATAAAAATTCATTGCCGGTCCCAGTGGCCGCGTGGTCTATGGCGTAGGTCTGCGGCCACTTGCCTGCCAAGATTGTGGGTTCAAATCCCACCGGGGACATGGATATCTGTCTGTAGTGAGTGTTGAGTGTTGTCAGGTAGAGGTATATGCAACGAGCTACTTACTTGTCCAGAGGAGTCCTACTGACTGGTGCGTTGTTGCGTGTAATCTAGAAACGTCAGGAATGAGGAAGCCCTGGCCCAGTGGGGCCTGTTGTGCCAAATAAAAAAAATAAAACATAAAAATTCATTAACCTTCTTTTGTTTATGTAATTGTTTGTTGCCATATATAATATTTTGGGCATAAAATGGGTATGTTGACCTTGCAGTAATATCGTGACTTTGTTTATCAATAACTATATTTGGATACTTTCTCTTTTATTTATATTTGGATACTTTCTTGTTTAATGAGATACAGTTGTATCCAGGTATGATATTCTTGTCTTTATGTGGTTTTCTTATTTGTCTTCTGTATAAAGTGTTCAATTGGTCTTGTTGAATCTTTTTTCTGCTTGTTTCCACTTGTTATCTGTAGACATTCTTAGTGTAGGATAGACGGTGTTGCATGCATTGCAAATGAAGGTAACCCATTTTTGTCAGTTATCCACTAATTCCTTATTTTCTTTTCCCTTTGTTTACATCATTTGAGATCCTGACATCATATTGGATATTATACAATATATTTGTAATTGGGGTTATTTCATTTTCCTTTTCTAGTTCATTAAGAGGGTATGCATTTATTCTGTTAGAAAAATACCTAATTGTTGGCAGTCAGTTTTCTGTTGGGTGACATGAATCATTTGGGATGATGTAATCTCTTGTTGGTTTTCTCAATATTGAGGTTTGAATATGTTTTTGTTGCTTCATTAACATAATATCCAATAAGTTTATCTTATAACTACCACTACTACTACCGCTACTGCTGCTGCTGCTGCTACTACTACTACTACTACTACTACTACTACTACTGTGCAGACTACCACCACAACCACTATCACTACTTCTACTACTACTACTACTACTACTACTACTGCTGCTGCTACTACTGCTGTTGCTGTTGCTTTTACTTCTACCACCACCGCAATACCACCACTACTAATACCACTAACACCACCACCACCACTACTACTACTACTACTAATACTACTACTACCACCACCACTGCCACCACTACTCCTCCTCCAACTTCTCTTCTGAATGTTAATTTTGGACAAACATTTAATTCTCCTTACGTGATGCTTTCAGTGTTTTAATCTTCATAAGTATAACATGTGATCGATATACCAAAAACAACCAATAATTTGGAGTTTGATTAACCCTTAGCTGCCGAACGACATATATATATATATATATGTCATGCAGTGAGCCCATTAAATGGCTGAACAGCCATTAAAGTGGACGGGGGGTGGGGATTTAATTTCGGTGTCAGAGATTTAATTCCGGTGCCAAAGGGTTAAGATATGCGTAATTTTGGTGCATTCAAGGACTTGTCAATATATTTTGATTCAAAATAATATTACAAAAACTAATTTTTTATGTTTTGTTTTTTTGTGTACCTATATTGTTATTATTAAGGATTAATTTTACTGTGTTTTTCAGTTCATTAATAGGAATATATGTATGTATATTTTCTGTGTCAGAAGAGGTTAATTTGGGAGCATTTCAGAAGCAATGTCTTTTAAATTTGTAAGGGCTCGTGTATTCTTAATGTTAAATGTTTTTGGAAAGGCTACATAATGTTGCAGTTTTTGTGTGATGCACATCATGAGTTCGTACATGACCATTGTGCCGATTTATTATCAGTCTAATAGTTATATCAACTTTGACATACTTTAATATACTTTTAATGCTATAACATGCATGCTGTCATTATAACATAACTGTATACAAATATATGGAGATGAAACTAACAAGTGCTGTAAACATTTAACAATACCTTGGTCATGGATTATTTAAGATATATACAAAAACTTTTTATATAGCGTAATTAAGGTGTTGCAGGTTGGTATTTGTACAACAGTGTAGTCGTAGTACATGAAATTATGGGAACAAATTCTCTGTTATGGGAGTGACAATTTGAGGTATTTGATTGCCATCCTTTGTATATATTTGTGTCTGATAGTTGACCCTTATGGGTTGAAACATGCAGGGTTTTAAAAAGACAGATATTGTTTTGTAATAAAATGTAGTTGTATTAACTAAAAATTGCCTTTATTATTTAGATTTTGATTTGTTGGGCTACTATTATTATAGGTTGTTGGAATTCTATAGTGACAGTTATAAACAATCTTTTTTTTTAATAGTATATGATATATTAAATATAGTATTTATTGGACTGTTGTAGCAGATTTTTCTTTCTCTTTCCCTCATATGGAAGTGTTTATAACTCTCAGGTTATGCAGATAATTAGACTGAAGAGTATTGTTTAAGGATCCTTTGAATGCTTTGTGATTTTACTTTCACAGTCACTTTCATTCGCAGGCAAAATCTGGGTTGATAATGGAAGATGATGCTAGAGCTGTGGCAAAGATGCTGAAAAATAGTATTTTGACTCTGACCAAAGAGAGGGAGGAGCGGAAACACTTGGAACGTGAGGTTGATTTTGTGGCAGGTATGTTGATCCCCTGTTTAAACATAACTAGACAGGTAAGATTTTGGAACGTACATTGAGAGTTTGGATTATGCATGCCAGTACAATGAGATTGTGTAACATTAATTAATAAAGTGTAGCATCAAATACATCTAGGGTAAATGACTGAGAAATTGTTCAAGTCTGGTACAAAACCATGTCTCTTATAATAGCGGTTTTGGTGGTCTAGGAGTAGCATGCTGCCTGTACATACCCAAGTTTGCAGGTTCAAACCCAGCCGAAGCCGTCAGGATTTTTCAGGGTGAAAAATCCTCAGCACGCCTTCCTTCGGAGGGGAAGTAAAGCTGTCGGTCCCATGTTGTAGATTTGTGACATGTGAAAGATCCCTAAATGGCGTAAAAGTTGTCATTCCGGCAAAATTACCGGACAACATTCTTGCCCACTAAGTTCCACCTTTTGCTGCTAGGATCTCTCGCGTCATTGCAGGCGTGGAGGCACTTGGCGGTGGAAGTGGGAACATCTAAAACTGGGGGGGGGGGGGGGGAGGTGGGGAAAAAAACCCCTAAGGCC
>Ga0123354_10007599_pt1 | contig 16354 bp, 10 predicted proteins | sample TergutLab28metaG_2_FD_97872 | JGI IMG/M metagenome (GOLD analysis project Ga0123354, IMG submission 97872) | Labiotermes labralis P4 segment gut microbial communities from Petit-Saut dam, French Guiana - Lab288 P4 | ecosystem: Host-associated > Arthropoda: Insects > Digestive system > Gut ...
CCGGCCATATCGATCATAATTCCAAGGGAGCTCATATCCCAATGCTTCATCAATGTTGGTTCCCTTTCTCTGTATAGTTATTGATATGATGATACGGGTACCAGCTTTACTTCAAGATGCGTTCATTATAGTATGGGTACTTGTATAAATACCAGTCCGCAGCGTATGGATACGTGAAAACCATGAAATTTGAATTGAATTGGAATCAAACCATTGACAAACCTCAAGCGTTAGTGTAATTTACGGCGTGTAAACCCGAAAGGTTTTGATCGGGAACAAGTAGCCCCCAAGTGTTCTTCTTTAGAGAGTCGGCGGTTGGTGCAAGCCGGCAGAAGAACCGGACGGCGAATACATCCCGGGAATCTCGCGCTGAACGATGTTAGCATTTATTAGGATGCGACGGGTATGCCCGTTACAGCATAAGGGTATGTTTGTACCCTGTGAGCGCATAACCGTGAGGTTGTGCGGAACTGAGGTGGTATCACGAGTGCTAGAACAATGGCCCTCGGAATTAAGTCCGGGGGCGTTTTTATATGCTCCCAAGAAGGGAGGGGATGAATGGCACTGAGGGATTGCTTCTCCCGTTATGCTTTTAGCAGCACATTTAAAAATGAAAAGGAGATTAATACAATGAAACGTCAAAGAATTTTCTCAATCATACTTGCTTTGGTCATGGTCTTCTCACTAACCTCTATGGCAATCGGAGAAGGCGCTGGACCCATTAAAATCGGCATCCTCAAATGGGTAACCCATGGCGCTTTGGATGGCGCAGAAAAAGGTTTTGTAGACGCACTGGCGGCTAATGGTTTTGTGGATGGTGAGAATATCGCTATCGACTATCAAAACGCGAACGACGACATGAGTATCGCGGCTACAATCAGCGATCGGTTCGTAAACAACGGTGTCGATCTCATTCTCGCCATCGCAACCCCGGCCGTGCAATCGGTACAGAGTAAAACGAACGAAATTCCCATTCTGGGTACGGCGGTTACCGATTTCGTAGGCGCCGGATTGGTTGACAGCAACGAAGTACCCGGCGGCAACATCACAGGCTCTTCCGATCTCCCGTCCATCGCGGAGCAATTTGACTTTATGCTCAAGGTGCTGCCGGATATCAAGATTGTAGGTATCATGTACAACTCCAGCGAAGACAACTCCAGAATTCAAGCGGAAACCGCAAAGGAAGCCGCCGATGCCCTGGGGCTTACCATTGTGGAAAAAACATTCAGTGCCGTGGTTGACATCCCTCAAACCGTCGAGTCGCTGGCAAAGGAAGTGGAGGCCATTTGGCTGCCTTCCGACAATTCCATCTCCTCGGCAATGGATATTCTCAGCATCGCGGCTGTGGATATGAAAATACCGCTGGTTTGCAGCGAGGAAAGCCAGGTGGCATCCGGGGGAACCTTTGCCATTGGCATTGATTATTACAATTTGGGCTTCCAAACCGGTGAAATGGCTGTGCGGATATTAAATGAGGGCGCAAATCCTGCCGAAATGCCGGTTGAGCACCTAAAGGATATGGCGGTTGCCATCAACATGGAAGTGGCTGAGGCAATTGGCCTGGTGTTCCCGCAGGATGTGCTGGCGCAAGCGACAGACGTTTCCGCGAGGTAAGCGTGTATGGTCGGAATTCTAAACGCGGTCATCTCATCGTTTCCATTGGGGATCATGTGGTCACTAACGACCATAGGGGTTTTTATCACCTTCCGCGTATTGGAAGTTTCCGATTTAACGGTAGATGGGACGCTGACCCTTGGGGCAGCGTCCTCCGCCGTTTTAATTGCCGGAGGGATGAACCCATACCTTGCGATTCTCATCGCCTTTTTCTGCGGCCTTTTAGCGGGGCTATGCACGGCTCTGCTTCATACCAGGTTGAAAATCCCGCCGCTGCTCTCGGGTATCTTAACCATGACGGCTCTGTACTCCATCAATCTGCGGGTGATGGGTAAGGCAAATGTTTCTATCAACAAAATGGAGACTATTTTTACCCGGTTTACGGATGTCACCGGTATCCCGCGCAGAATCGCATTGCCCAATGGTGTGTTTCTAAGCAATGTGGATGTGCTTATCGTGGGCTCGGTGTTGGTACTGCTCTTTGCGGGTGGGTTGTATTGGTTTTTCGGTACCGAAATAGGCTACGGCCTGCGGGCCACCGGCAGCAACCCGCAAATGATACGGGCGCAGGGGGTCAACACCGATACCTCAAAGCTGATAGGCTTGATGCTCTCCAATGGCCTGGTGGCGATATCCGGTTCGCTTCTGGCGCAAAGCCAACGGTTTGCGGAGGTAAGTATGGGTACGGGTACCATTGTCATTGGCCTGGCTTCGGTCATCATCGGCGAGGTTTTATTTAGTACGCGTTGCTTCAAGCATTATTTAATATCTATTATTTTAGGATCCGTGATTTACCGGATGGTTATTTCTATCGTACTGGAACTGGGTATGAACCCGAACGACTTAAAGCTCCTTACCGCGGCAATTATCGCCATTGCCTTGGCGCTGCCGTTGATGAGAAACGGTTTTCAAAGCATTTCACATAGCATGAAGCGGAGGAATAATAATGCTTAAAGTTGAAAATGTCAGCAAAACCTTTTTCCCCAACAGCGTCAACGAAAAACGCGCGATTGTAGATATTTGCTTAAAGCTGCAAGAAGGGGACTTTGCGACGGTTATCGGCGGTAACGGCGCGGGGAAATCCACTTTGCTCAACAGCATTGCCGGTGTTTATCCCGTTGACAGCGGTTCCATCTATGTAGATGACATTAATCTGACTAAAATGCCCGAGTATAAACGCGCCAAGTACCTGGGTCGCGTGTTTCAAGACCCTATGTTAGGTACAGCCGCCAACATGTGGATTGAGGAAAACCTGGCAGTAGCATTTCGGCGCGGTAAAACCCGTACGCTCAGATGGGGGATTACCAATAGTGAAAGAGAACACTACAAGTCCATTCTGGCTCCGTTGAACCTGGGGCTGGAGAAACGCTTAAGCTTAAAGGCGGGGCTGCTTTCCGGCGGTCAGCGGCAGGCCTTAACCCTTATCATGGCAACTTTACAAAAACCCAAATTGCTGCTTCTAGACGAACATACAGCCGCCCTAGACCCTAAGACGGCCGCCACCGTACTGGAACTGACCCGTACGTTGATTGCGGAGCACAATTTAACCACTTTAATGATTACCCATAATATGAAAGACGCATTAAAAATGGGTAACCGCTTGATGATGATGAACAATGGCAAGATCATTTTAGATGTGAGCGGCGAGGGAAAGAAAAACTTAACGGTGAAGGATTTAATGGAGTTTTTTGGAAACGCCGTGAGTGAAGAAATGATGAATGACAGGATGCTGTTAGCCTGACAGGGGAAGACCCCTTCAAACAGGGGCTAACTCATTTTCATATCCGGATAAAGCGTTTGATCCCTATTCATTTTTGATTGCAGCATATGGTTGCCAATTTTCGTGTCTTCGTATTGTATATGTTTGGTCAGCCACTTTATCACGATTTCTCGAATATCGCTTGCCAGTATTACCGACGAACCGTTTTCCTTATAGTTTGCCACCAAATTACCGACTGTAGCCTTAAAATCATCATGAATCTTTTTATGTTTTATATACCCCGGATAACCGACTTCAATCTGCAGGGCTTCCTCGCTTTCAAAATGGTATGTCGTATAATCCACTAAAAACGCCAGGGTTTCTTGTACGGTTTCTGCCGCCATTCCTTTTTCACATTGCCTGATGAGGTTGTTAACCATGTCGCAAACACTTTTATGCTGTCTGTCTATTTGAATATTGCCCAGTTCATACTTTTGGTCCCATACCAAACCGCCCGGCACTCCCGTCAGCAGATAGGTACGCAGCTTATTAAGAACCGCCTCAAAATCCAATGGTTTACCCAAATGACCGTTCATTCCGGCTTCAAGGCATTTGACAACATCCTCCCTAAACGCGTTCGCGGTCATAGCCACAATGGGAATGGTTTTAGCGTTTGGCAAATCAAGCGCGCGAATCCGTCGTGTCGCCTCCAGCCCATCCATCTCCGGCATCTGCATATCCATAAATATCAGCTCATATTTCATTGGAGCTTCCGCGAACATCTCAAGCGCTTCCCAGCCATTGGTCGCGCACTCTATTTCAAGAAGCGTCGGTTCAAGCAGCGCTATGACAATTTCACGGTTAATTTCCACGTCCTCAACCAAAAGGATGCGATGCCCCTCAAAGTGATCTATTGCTTCGTCTTGTAATGATTCCGGTAACAGCTCGCCGGTGCCTCGTCTGACGTGTATGGTAAAAATAAAAGCCGCGCCTTTGCCAAGTTCCGACTCTATCCATATCTTGCCTCCCATCATCTCTACGATGCTTTTGGAAATGGCAAGGCCAAGACCCGTCCCGCCGTATTTTCGGGATGTACTGCTTTCCGCTTGCTGGAATGAAGTGAACAGCTTTGCCTGTTGTTCCGGGCTAATGCCAATACCGGTATCTATTACGCAGAATCGGATATGACACTCCTCATTCTCTTCCCCATCGAGCCGAACATCCAGCTTAATAGAACCGTTATCCGGAGTGAACTTAGCCGCGTTGTTAATCAGGTTTGTAATGACCTCCGAAAGGCGTTGATCGTCTCCGAACAAGTACCGGGGGATATTTTCATCAATACACACCGTAAACTCTTGTTTCTTTTCCTCTATACGTACTTTACTGACATTCACAACCTGTTCGATCATCCGCCGTATATCGAACTCGGATTCTGTTAAATCAAATTTACCGGATTCAATTTTAGACATGTCCAAAATGTTATTGATAATTCCCAACAAATGTTTAGAAGCGTCGTTTACCTTATTAAAGCAGTCTATCATCCGGTCTTTATCGTTTGCTGACAGGCCAATCAAGGTCATTCCGATGATAGCGTTCATTGGCGTGCGGATTTCGTGGCTCATGTTGGCAAGGAAAGCGGATTTGGCAATATTGGCTTGCTCCGCGTCGCTTCTTGCGTTTTCAAGGTTAATAAGGGTTCGGCGTAAGGACCTGGAATAACTGATAATCAAGACAGCGAAAACCGCCATGATAACCGATATGATAAGGATTACCTGGAATGTTAATCTGGTAACAACATCCATGGCTATGTTTTTATCCTGTAACGTTACAACAGACCATGAGTCGGAATAGCCCGGCATACTGATCGGCTCATAACTCATATAAAATGTCTCGTTGTTATCGGTGACAATTTCCAAACCGCTCTCACCGTTCATAACTGCTTTGATAACGGCTTTGTATTCGTCGGAAATGATAAACTCTTCTTCTACGGTAATGACATTCCCGCTTACAATATCAAAGACTGTGTTTCCAAGTTCATCCAGTTCGGGAACCGTACGCACCAGTGATCGGTAATTGGTAAGCGTTTCTATAAATGAGTTATTAGGATGCGCGACAACACCGCCGTCGCCGTCAATAATAAAGGAGTAGCGTCCTATTTCCGGGTTCGCGAATTGTTCTATCAGCCATTGGATATAACCCAAACTAATGTCGGCGCCAAAAACACCAATCATTTCGTCGCGTTCATACATGGGTATAAACAAAGCGGCGCATGGCATTCCTGTCGTGGCTGAATAATAAGACCCGGAAACAAAAGGCTGTCTTTTCTCCATCATTTGGATAAACCACCATCGGCTGCTTCGGTCGGCCGGTCTATTTCCGTCAGACCGTGCTGTTTGCCAGCCGTCAATTCCCGTAGGATACAACAGTTCTATAAAATCATTACGCGCCGCCGTGCTTTCAATAATGGGTGTCTGTACATCGGTATCCATCGTAAGCATACTGGGATTGACCGCCAGCTCATAGATGAGGTTATATGCCCCGTCCACAAAGGACCGTACCGTTCGTTGGATGGAGTTGGAGGCTTGATTTGTCTCGTTTCGTATCTGCCCGTCATACGCCTGAGTGAGCAAGAATACGGTAATCAAGGGGATAACAACAAGCAGTACCACGATGATTAAACCGGAAATAATAAAACGAGGAGAGAGAGCGCTTTTTTGTTTCTTTTTGGCTGTCTTATTCATTCGTTTAGTCCCTCTCTATCGTTTTTTTGTCCATGGGTAGTGGGTTATCGTAAATACTGACGCAACTCTTTTAGTACCTCTTCAAAAGCAATCGGTTTGCCGATATGGCCGTTCATGCCGACTTCAAAGCTTTTTTCAATATCTTCTCTAAAAACATTGGCGGTCATGGCGATAATCGGTATGGTTTTTGCCTGCTTTACTGGTAGCGCTCTAATTTGACGCGTAGCCTCGTAACCGTCCATTTCAGGCATTTGGATGTCCATAAAAATCATATGGTATTTTCCCGGATCGCGCTCAAACATACTCACCGCTTGTTTACCATTTTCCGCGCATTCTACGGTCAGGTTCGTAGGCTCGAGTAACGCAAGCACGATTTCCCTGTTTATCTCCACATCATCGGCAAGCAATATGGTATATCCGGTATAGTCAACCGCGTGCTTGGCATCATCATTGTCGCCCGCTTCAGCAATCGTATTGATGCAGGCATTGATGACATCAACGATAACCGATGGGAACAAAGGTTTAGGCAGAAACTTGTCCACACCCGCTTCCCGCGCTTCATCTTCAATATCATTCCAATCGACAGATGAGAAAATGGTAACAATGGAATTCTTCAGCGGTTTCCTTTGTATCTGCCGCGCCAGCTCAATTCCGCTTATACCCGGTAGCTTCCAGTCGAGAAAATAGATATTGTAATTATCATCTTCCTCCAGCATGTTTACCGCTTCTTCACCGCTTTTGGCTATAGTGCAGTCAATTCCGAGATTATCCGCGACGACCGTGAAAAACTCACGGATTTCCGGTTCATCATCCACAACGAAAATGCGTATATTACTCCAGTTGACATTTTTATCAAGCAAATTGGTTTCCGTATCAAAACTGCGTTTCATAACAAATGTAAAAATGAATTTCGACCCTTTCCCCGGTTCTGACTCTACCCAAACCTCACCATCCATCAATTCCACTATGCGTTTGGTAATGGCAAGCCCAAGCCCTGTGCCGCCGTATTTACGTGTGGTGCTGGCTTCTGCTTGTTCAAACGAAGTAAACAGGCGCGTTTTTTGCTCGTCCGTAATGCCTATGCCCGTATCTTCAACACTTATTTGTAAGCGGCATACGCCGTTTTCTTCTGATAACAAGGTAGAGTCAAGGCGTATCATCCCCTCCTCGGGCGTGAATTTCACGGCATTGGACAAAAGATTGGTAATGACTTGCGCCAGCCGTTGATCGTCGCCGACAAGCGTACGCGGTATGCTTTTATCAATATATACGTAAAACTTCTGCCGCCGTTCATCCACGCGCAGGTTAATGACATCCGCGATTTTTTGCAGCATTTTTTCAAAATTAAAGCTGGCAGGTGACAACTCAAACTTGTCCGCTTCAATTTTAGACATATCAAGCACATCATTGATAATGCCGAGCAAGTGTTTGGAGGCCCCGTCTATTTTGGTTAAGGCTTCATCCTTTTTCTTTATGTCACCGGATAATTTCCCGATGGCTGTCATGCCGATGATGGCGTTCATCGGGGTGCGTATCTCATGGCTCATGGTAGATAAAAAGTTACTTTTCGCTTTATTGGCGGCTTCCGCCGCTATGCGCTGCCTGTCTGTATCCAGTAAGATGTTTTTTGTTTCGGTCATATCCACCAGTGTGCCCACAACACGGATGGGTACACCGTTTTTATCTCGCAGTGTCACGCCGGCATCACGGCAATAGGCATACTCGCCGTCTTTTTTACGAATTCGGTATTCCAAGTCATAGGGCGTTTTACCGGTCGTATCCATGATGTGTTTTTCAAACGTGTCAAGAATTCTTTCTTTGTCGTCAGGATGTATATTATCGCTCCAACTGCAAAGCAAGTTGGGAAAATCGGTCTCATCCGTATACCCTAAAATATATCGAAACTCGTTCGACCATATAAAGACGTTCGTGGGATTGACCGGATCGTCATACACAATCTCCATTTCCCACAGCCCGACCTTTGACGCCTCTATGGCCATATCCAGTTTCGTTAACTGCAGCTTATTCTGCTCGTGAGCGCGAGTGAGTTCCATTTCACGTTTGTAAATATCTGTCATGTCAAATACATAAGCGACGATCGCGAAACTGTTTTTATATGGAATTTTCTTAAATTCCACGCTTAAGATACGGCTTTCATTTTTTATAATTAATTCAGTCTCAAACTTTGTATAGCCGTCTTTTGCGGCTGTATTCAATTTTTCTCCTAAAGAGGAAGAAAAACGGCCGTCAGATTGCAAGGCGGGGGTGCTTTGCATGATGCGTTCCATAAGCCCGGTTACTAAGTCCTGTTTTGTTTCAAAATCCAAAAAACGAAGAGCCGCTGGGTTGCAGTCAATCACGTTGAAGTTGCTGTCAAATAAAATATTGATGTAGGGATTAGCGTCAAACATGGCGGATGTGGTAACCTGCGCCGCTTCTATTTCCCGTATCATCTGCTTTTGTTCTCGTAAATCCCTTATGTACGATATAAGCAACTGTTCATTTTTATAATCCACGCGAACCAAGGTGACTTCACAAGGAATAATCTCCCCATCGAGAGCCTGATGTACCCATTCTACGCGCAGGTACCCCTCGACAAATGCTTTTTGTAAGCTTTGAATCGCCGTTTCCTTAGAGACTTGTCCGTCAGGCTGATACTCCGGTGAATAATCAAGAAAATGTTTCATTAATTCCTGCTTGTCTGTCTGTTTTACCAAACTGACAGCGGCTTTATTACAATCAATCATTTTTAGGTTTTTATCCCAAAAATGAGCCCCGAAGGGCGTGGCGTCCAGTACAAGCCGCATACGCTCATCCGCTTCATGCGTTTTTTCCATTTCAGCAAGCTGCTCATGGGCGCGCATGTTATCTTCATGCTCAGCTTGCGCGTCTTCTTTTGATTTCACAATGCAATTTTCCGGAATATTCACGCCCAATGCGATTTTTCTGGCCATTTTATAGCAAGAATCACTGCCGCAGGCACTGCAATCGATATGCTGCTTTTCATAACTGGATTTACCTAATAATTCAAATGCCTCTCCTATATCGCCATCGGTTATTGTCGGGAAGGTAGAATAGATAGGATTGTATTTTCTCAAGAATCGTGAAAAATCAAATGTCGCGTCGTATTTTTCGTATACCGCAAGATAGTGCTCTCGTTTTCGGTCTTCGATTGCCTTTTTTCTGCGGGTATTCATTGTTTTATCTATCTCAAAAACATTTTGCCTATATAAAGCGGCAGGCCCTACATTACAACCCTCAGCGCAGCTTAATACATCATATATATCGGGTAAAAACGCCACCGGCGTTTTAGCGTATTCGTCCAGCTTATCGTATAAGTCAAAACCTTCCGCTTTTGCGATATGCAGCTTTTTTCCTATAAAATACTCAATGTTTTCCTTTAATCCTCCCGGTAACGGAAACAGGGAACCCAGCCCGCATGCTTCATGGTCGAATCCGGTTTCTTCATCGGGAAAAACGATTGCGTTGTCTTTGATGTATTTGGCAAGCCCCGCAAAAGTAACGTTATATTCACCCAACCTTGTATCTGTAAGCTCGGCTTTCTTAGAAATGCAGGGGGAAAGCAAAGCGATTCGGTCATTTATCCCCTGATAGGCTTTCATATATATCGAAGCGCAGCCTACCGGCCCATGTACAGGGGATAACCTGGGTAACAATTCCTGACGATAGGTTTCCAAGTAAGTGACAACCACCGGGCATGGTTGGGTTATAATAGGTAACGGCATGTTTTTTTCTATATACTTTATATGTCCCCAAATACTGATGTCGGCGCCCAGCGAAACATCGTATATCTTATTGATGCCAAGCCGTTTTAAATAGGTGAATAACTTTTTATACTCGGGGATATTCGTCCTGATGGCTGGCGCAACCATAAGCGATAGTGGCATGCCCTTAGATAAATCATCAAAAAACTGCGCGGTATCATCCTCGAAATACCTCGCTTCGTGCTTGCATGCCGAAATACACCATCCGCAAGCGATACACTTGTCATAATCTATCTCAACTTTAATATTCCCGGCTTCATCCAAGCGGGTTAGGTTTGCCATTTCCATCGGACATTCACGTACACACCTGTTACAACCCGTACATAATTCGTTTTTTGACCCAACTATTTCAATCAAGCCTGCTCACCTCGTATATGAATATGGGTTGTAGCGGTATAACGATGCTTAGGGTGCTAATAAAACGAAAATTGCATGGGCTTTATAAGCTGAAATTCACATAGACACCTCCGTGTGACGTTATGAGATATTACTATATAAACTGATGAAAATCAATCAGTCTTCGTCACCGGAATGTGAAATTATCATATATAATAGTATAGACAGCTTACGAACGAATTAATCTTTAAAGCCGTCTTTCCCGAACCGTTACACGAACAGTATCTCCCGTCTGCTTACCGATTTTTGCCCGTATATCTTTGCGTATCCCAATGATGTAACAAACCGATCCGTCCGGGTTTTTTACACCCATATTAACGATGCTTCCGTCATAGGGTTCGCCGTTAAAAGTAGCATGGACGAACACGCGGCCTTTGCCGAATAGGGTCTTGATGTCAAAGGGAAACGCTGCATACGCGCCGTCTTGATCCGGTACTTTTTGGATGACGGCATCGAACTCATATGTTTTTGTCATAATCTCTCCTTAAGGATATTTTTCACCGCTCTAAACACCATATCCTTTTACGGTCTGTATTGAGACTTGCCATAATACTCCCCGAACTGTGCGTAAAATGATGCTCCATACCGCTATTTTAGCGTATTTATCGGCTTACGCAAGTCACTATTGTTTCCGTTGCTCACTACTTGCAATAAAGCGGATGATTCAATATGATTAGAAACGAAAAAATTGAAGGATTGAAGCGCTATCTCGATGGCAACCGTTAAGCTTTATTATAAAAAATGGATTAGCCGCCATACACAATATGCATGGTTTGCTTTGATATTCCGGTTCGCTTTTTAGCATTCACCTCCGCGCATGCCTGCCGTAACGGTACGGATACGGGTTGGAAGATAGGGTTTACAAAAAGGAGGTATACCGGTGAAAAAAATACTGACGATACTCTTTACGGCTATCCTCGGCTTTTCCTGCTTGGCTATTTCCTGCAATACAATAAACGCATCTGCTAAAGAAGCGTCAGAGGTTGGTTCGCTTGTGGGGAAATACTCCCTGGTATCCTGGAAAAACGGAGAGGCGGAGTACATAGGTTTTTTATCGGAAGAGGGTATCAACACCATCGATTTATGTATCGAACTGCGGGTTGACGGAACCTACACATGGGATTTATCGGCTTTGGAAATGGGAGTGGACATAGGCACTTATCAAGTGACAAACCATTCAACACTTGTACTCGCCTATAGCGGCGGGGAGGATATTCTGGCCATAGACGGTGACAGGCTCATTTATCGGGAAGACGATTACGCTTTAACTTTCGCAAAGCAAAGGGAAGTGTTCGAGTCCGGCAATTCTCTGACGGATCACTTGGTCGGGGAATATGTCTTGATATATTGGGACGATGAAGGCGAGAATATGGTTGACCGTTTCGATTCTTTCGGCATTGATGCGAGTGCTGTCAATATCGTGCTGCGTGCCGACGGCACATATATCTGGGACTTAACAGCGTTGGGAATGGAGACGGAAAGGGGTAAATATACAAAAACCGGAGATGACACCCTTTTGCTTATATATGAAAACGGGATGGACAAACTGTATATCAATGGCAGCACACTCTACCTGTATACAAGCGAAGGCGGCAGCATTATATTTGAAAAAACGAACTCACCCATACCGGTTCAATCGGAGCGTTGGGTCATGACCTACTGGAGGGATACGGGGAGTGAATCCTACACCCATGTATACTCCGATCAGCTTCGGGAACAAGGCATCGATACAGATGAAATCTACTTTGAGTTCAGAACCGACGATACATTCACGTTAAACCTGTCCGCAACACATGAATATGCGGGTATTCAATTGAACGGTCGTTATAAAGTACAGGGCAGTGAGAATACTGTATACTTTGATTGGTATGAATCCAACGACGCGGAAAACTTTAACCGCCCAAAACAAGCGGATTTGTTGGGAGACGGCGATTGGTTCGGCATCGTTTTACCTTCGCATATCGATCAATGGGCGAATGCGTCTTTTAAAAAAACCATGCCAACACCCCCGTTCAGTTTTAAAGACAGCCTCCCCGCGTCGGCGCGCGGTGTTTATGCGTTAAGCGCGTGGCTATCTGAAGACGGTAATGAATATGATATGGATGAATTATTCGGCGGTTTACGATCCGACCTCGCTTATATCGATTTTCTGGATAACGGGCAATTCTTGCTGTCTCTTCATGTATTAGAACCCGGTTTTTTCGCGTGGGGTACATACTGGATGGACGCCGATAAGGTTCACCTCGAATGGGAGGAAGATTGGGATACCGAATACTTCCCGTTTCCGGCGGCCTTCGGTGATAGTAAAATCTATCTGCGTAATGCGGCATATGAGGTGCTCGTTTTTGATAAAAACTTCGGCGGTCAATACCCGGCGTCCGCTGTCTCTTACCGCGATGGATATTTTAACTCTCCCTTAGGCAGCGCAAAAACGCTGGACGGTACCGTTCTTGTGGTAAGCATATACGTATACAACGATGATACACCGCAATGGAGCGGCGAAGCGATGGCCGCGTTTCGCAAGTACCTGCAGTATTCCATGCAGTATCTGGAAGAAGCGGCATGCGAATACGGAAAGGAACTGCATTTTTATCAATACCAAACCGACAGGGGCAGCCAAGATCTCTTCTATACCATGAAACTTGAAGGCCGGTTGGCGGGCGGCGACGATTCCGATGAGTTAGTTCGAGCAACCCGTACGGAAATTGACAATTTTATTGAAAAGAACATCCCGTACCTTGAACTTGCCGATAAATACCGTACCAATAATGTGACCTATGTGATATTTACGCCGGAGTTCGATCGCAGCTATGCTTGGCCTTACTATGCCGATTTTTCACGTTCAGAAGCGGCGGGGCGCTACCACGAAAAATCCATTATTTTCGCCGGAACCAACTATGTGCTTGCTCACGAAATTTTGCATACATTCGGAGCGGTGGATTTATATCAAGAAGAAGGGAAACAAGCGAGACGGGATTTTTTCGGTGTAAGCAAGGAGCTTATGGAGTATATTGAAGAGCATTATCCGTTGGAGGTAATGAGGAGAACCCATATGCACACCCCTCAGTTATCGCCGTTCACCGCCTATAGGCTTGGCTGGCTGGACGATTTGCCGGAGTTGGTACAATTTCCAAAATTCAAGCTCCCCGGTAATATGCCGGGAATCGTAGCTGAACATTCGTATATTCCAAAGAAGTGAGTTTACCGTGACACTGCTTTACAAAAAGGTTATTATTCCGTAACCGGCCACCAAAACGCCGCCCAAAGGAAAGGCGTCCCCGCTTTTCCCCTCATTGTGTGCAGTTTGTTTGGCGGAATCTCTATCACATCACCCGGCTTCACTTCCGCTTCTTCACCGTCTACCATGACCGTACCGGTTCCGCTAAAGACGATGTATATCTCATGGGTGGGGTGTTGATGCGTCTCCATCTCGCCGCCGTTTTCCAGATAACCGTAAGCGTGATCGAACGGCGCTTGAATATCCTCGGGAATCACGGGAAGTGCCAGAATGGTGCCTTCATGGGCAGGATACGCGGCGGTGCGATCGAATCGTGTTATTTTCATGGCGTTGTCCTCCGTTCTGCTCATATGTTTTGAGCATATCATATCACAATATAAAAGACAAATTGAACGAACAGTTAGTCAAGTGACAGTTTGATATAATTTTGGTATAATCCATATAACTTATTTCATACGCGTATCATTTATCCGCAGCGGCATGTGGCAGGGGGAACGAGTCAAATGCGTGAAAAGTATTTCTGCGTAAAACTACTGGCTGTATTCACCGTTTTTCTGGCGCTATTGATGGCAGCCGGAGCGGCCGAGGAAGAAAAGAGAAGTGGTAATTGGAAGTATGTTCTACTGGGTGATGGCGCGGTCATCACAGGCTATGTGAAGGAACCTCGGGGAAAAATAACCATTCCGAACAAGCTTGGTAAATACGCTGTAACGGCCATCGGCGACTATGCATTCATGGATTGTAACCGTATCACCGGCCTGACCATTCCGGGCAGTGTGAAGAGCATTGGAAGAGAGGCGTTCAGCGGTTGCAGCGGCATTGCCGGTGTGACTATCAAGGAGGGTGTAGCGAGTATTGGGTTAGACGCATTCTGGGGATGCCTAAGCTTAACCAAAGTGGCCTTGCCGGCTAGTATAACGAGCATCCAAGGGAATCCATTTGAACGGTGTAACCTTACCTCCATTACGGTGGCAATTGAAAATCCGGTATTTGAGAGCATAGACGGCGTACTGTTAAACAGGCAGTTAAAAACGCTGGTTTCATACCCCAGGAATAAAAAAGGCAAGGATTACACCATTCCTGACGGCATCATATCCATAGGTGACTCCGCGTTCGCCTGTTGCTATTTAACCGGTGAGTTATCTAGCGTGACAATCCCGCAGAGCGTTACAAGTATAGGCGACATGGCGTTCTATGTTTGTGATATCACTAGCGTGACCTTGCCGAGGGGGTTAACGCGTATCGGCAGGGGCGCGTTTATGAATTGCAAAAAACTGACAGGCCTGACGATTCCGGAAAGCGTGACAGAAATTGGTGATAACGCTTTTCTTGATTGTACAAGCCTTACATTAAGCATTTCGTTAGGCAGCTTCGCTGAAAAATACGCGAAATCTTACGGAATCCCGCATTATTTTACGGATGCGGGCGGGCAATGGAAGTATATGCTGGATGAAACCGGTGCGGTGATAAAGGGATATGTGGAAGAACCCGGCGGCGACTTGGTTATCCCAAGCGAGCTGGACGGATACCCGGTGACGGGCATTGGCCGCGTATTTGTGGGTTGCGGCCGTCTGACAGGCGTGACCATTCCGGGCAGTGTGATGGAAATTGGAAAAGAGGCATTTTGGCATTGTGACGGTTTGACTAACCTCACCTTCTCGGTGGGCATCAAAACAATCGGCGAGTCCGCTTTTGCCGATTGCGGCAGCTTAACTCATCTAACCCTTCCGGAGGGTGTTGAGTTCATTGACAGGGCTGCGTTCTACAATTGCGTCAGTCTGACAAGCGTCACACTCCCCGAAAGCATACTTGAAGTCGGTGCTGCCGCGTTTCGTCATTGCGCAAGCTTAACCGGCGTGATTATCCCACAGAGGGTGACAAACATCGGTTGGGGCGTTTTCCTCGGCTGCAGCGATTTAACCAACGTGACGATAATGGGAAACGTTACGGAAATTGGTAATTTCGCTTTTAGTGAGTGTATTAATTTAACCGGTATAACGCTCCCGGACAGCGTTACAGGCATCGGGAACTGGGCGTTTAAAGGCAATAAAAATATGGCGGCATTAAATATAACGGCAAGCGTAACATCCATTGGCGAAGATGCTTTTGCCGGCTGTGAGGGACTGTCCCTGGCCGTCATGCGGGGCAGTTATGCCGAGCAATACGCCAAGGATAACGGGATTCCATGCGTGGTTATAACGGAGTAAGCGCGATACTGCATGGCTGTGTTCGCGCATCAAATATTGAACCTTTCTTAGCAGCATCCGCCGCTGTCGTTGCACCCGCAGACAGGCTCCTTGCCGGTAAACCAGCTCATTAGGATTGCCGCCGCGCAGCCGGTGCCTGCCTTAACCTCAATCGCCCTTGCCGGGCAATTCAAGGCGCAGGCTCCGCATTCTATACAAAAATCCCTTTGGACAATCCGCGCCTTTTTTACATCCATGTCAAACACGCCATGCGGGCATACCTCTGTGCATTTACCGCAGCCGGTACATTTTTCAGCGTCAAAGGCAAGCGTGGTTACATTTTTTAAATATTGATGCTTCATCATAACCTCCCGTCAACCCATAAAGGTCTTTATCAATAGTAAAGTCACGCCCGACAAAAGCGAAACAGCCATCAAAGGGATGGCGATTTTCATTTCCTTAAGTACGCCGGATGGTGATGTATAGGCTGACGCTCCGGTAAAGTTCATCGATAAATAGGCGGAACAGGTCGGTAGGGCAAGCATGTAACCAAGCCCCAAAAGCAAGAACGGCGGAGCAAGCCAACCATACGCCCATACCATAGCGGCTGTACCAATCATGCCTAAAAGCCAGCCCTTAAACGCAAAGGCTTTTCCGGGGATGAACGGTAACAGGACAGGGGTGATTACCGTGCC
>Ga0123354_10007604_pt1 | contig 16351 bp, 11 predicted proteins | sample TergutLab28metaG_2_FD_97872 | JGI IMG/M metagenome (GOLD analysis project Ga0123354, IMG submission 97872) | Labiotermes labralis P4 segment gut microbial communities from Petit-Saut dam, French Guiana - Lab288 P4 | ecosystem: Host-associated > Arthropoda: Insects > Digestive system > Gut ...
ATTGCATTACACAGCCTCTGGTATCATCAAACCTATAGGTGTGATGATACCAGAGGCTGTGTAATGCAATTTTGACCTCCTGATGATGAGCACATGTGCTCGAAACATGTAGAGGCATGAAATGAAACTTACTGTGAAACAAAATTTTGTGCATCAATTTGGTTAAATACTGAGATAAATTCCTTCAGGTTATCCGATAAGAAAGTCTGTTTGAATTCATCATCTCTTCCCTGCATGCTACAAGTTCCGTATCCCTCGTCCTGCTCGAAATAAATAGCCACTACAATAAACCGAGGCGCGGGAGGGGGCTGGGCAGCTAGGATACGACCCCAGCATTTTCTGCCTCACCAGATACGTTCTGGTACACAGAGCGAGAAAACGATAACCCTGCGGGCAGACCACATAAAACTTGCTCGCCTGTTGCTAGATCTCTGATCCTACTGTGCGCCTCCTCTTTCTCCTTCACCTTCAATTATCATTATACCTCTCCCTTTTTTTTACTAAAACTACAAATACAACTTCAAATTTTACTACAACAACAACAATTATTTCTACTACTACTACTACTACTACTACTACTACTACCACCACCACCACCATCACTACTACTTCTCGGTGTAGCGAGAGGTCTACGGGAAGGATACAGGAATTGCGCTGTCTTCCCGGCAGGGAAAATAAATTATCCTTTCCTCTAAAGCGTCCAGACCAGCTGTGAGGCCCACTCAGCCTCCTTTTCAATGGCTACTGGAGGCTACCTCCTTGGAGGTAATGCAGCCAATGCGTGAAGTTAAACCACTTACCCCATCTAGTACGTAGGTTAAGAACGCATGGAACTAAACCTCGAAACCCCACACGCCAATATGGCGTGCATAGGAACAATGATTGCAAATGATGATGGTTGTGATGATTATGAAAACAACAGCAATAATAATAATAATAATTATTATTATTATTATTATTATTATTATTCACTTGCTTCCTTGTAGGCTTAACAGCATCTTATTTTAATATTATAATACTTTTGTTATAATCGTTAAGAACTTAAATAAACCAATCAAAAAAATCATCAGCGTCGGAGTCACTCTCAGGAGCTTATTAGGCTTATATTTAACGTTAAACTTGTGGTACACGGCAAACTTTTAGACAAGGCAAGACAAATGCCTTTCAGTGACATTTCGAGATCAAAATTATCTTGGATTTTCAACTAAACTTTTCTCAGGAGCTGGTCCGAAGATCGTCGAATGGCCATGCAATGGTTGGCACGCCCGCTTCATGTTCGGTAAGTCCCAGACTTGATTCTGGACAAACGAAAGCGTTGTACTCAGCCCCCCAATCAAATACTAGAACAGTAGCCTAAAACAGGGTACAACCCTTTCCTTCCATATTCCAATTCATCGTGAATCATTCTGCCACAGAACGACAGACAGACAAGCCATTCAATTGTCGAAAAACTTCCTCAGTCCGAGTTTTTGTAGTAGGTTACTGGTAGAGCAAAGTGACGGCAAGTAGTACAGATCTGTGTGTGTGTAATGTATGCATTTATATGTATATATATGTATGTGTATAGTATGTATATATGTATGTGTGTATGTATACATATGTATGTATGTATGTTCGTAGTATGTATATATGTTCGTAGTAAAGGTAAAGCAGTCCCATTACAGGCCTGGACAGGCCCAGAGGGTTCCAGGAAGTTAAGGTTCCCAGATTTCATGACAACGGCATAGGATGGTGGTAGGTTGTGAGCCTTACGCACCGGCCGCCTTTACCACGAGGAAATACTCCTGGTACTCGTTTCTGTTAGAGGCTGAGTCGACCCCAGGGTCGTAGTGCGATCGGAAGGATTTTATGTCAATGAAAAATCCACTGACACCAGCTGGGATCGAACCAGCGACCTTCCGATTTGTAGAACAGCACCTTAACCACTGTGCTATCGCGGTCCCCGTATGTTCGTAGTATGTATGTATATATGTATGTTCGTAGTATGTATGTATGCATAAGGTGATGACTTTTTCTCCGGCATTTGCTTCCACACGTGCTTGTTTTCACTGTCGACTCTTGTTCGTATCTGTAGATGGCTGAATGGACCGGATGTGACGTCACTCGCCCAATGTACAACACATGTAGAGGTGGGACTGTATTGTTTCATTTAAATACGACAATTGAATCCTTTCCATAACAATGTCTGCCAGAGGCAAGTATAAATATTAATAAGAACAGCGAGGAAATTTCTTTGCAGAAGTTAGTCTACGTAAGCCATACTCAGCACATGACTCTTGGGCCGCATGTGACCCGGCATAAAGGAATATTCCACTTCATTGTGGTTTATCAAGCAAGAACATTGGTATCTCAGAACCAGTAGCGTAAAATAGTAGGGCTGTAACAAATACACAGGCCTAACTAGATGTAATACTCTAGCCTTTGCACTGGAGGGACTAACAAAAACATGAAGCCTTCATTCACGACATCCAGGGTCAAACAAGAGCCCGGTTATCTCCCAAACGCGGATCAGGAATACTGCCCACTGGAGCTCGACTTTCAGCGTCACGAAACAAATAAGCTAGTAAATGTACAACAAGAACAGCGTACGAATTCCGGCGCGTTCGCTCCTCAACGTGATCTGAAAATCTGATGCCATTATCGTAAAAGATGTGCTCCAGATAATCTGTGTTTCTCCGTGTCCTAACAACCACACTACAATTCAGCGCCATAGAAATTAAAGGTAAAATTTCCCAGTGCTTACATAAACACTACTCTATTGAGACATAAGAAAAATGGAAGTATTGTCCATGCATTATTAACTTCGGCCAAGTATGGAAGGGAGTGGTCAGCTTCACGCTCCGGCCGCTTTATTCGCAGGGACTAAGTCCTCCTTACACTTGGAAGAAGAGGATTGGTGGTGGGACCTCTAGCCGATCTGATCACCTTGAACAAGAGGGGATCTGGCATAGGCAGTACCTGTACGGGTCTTCCTGTATCCTAGCAAAGGAACAAATTTCGGTTTTTTTTTAGCCATGAAATTTCTCCGAGCTGCAAGGCATACGAGACTAAAATAATCTTCACGTAAGGCTATCAATAAAATTGTCCGATTTAAATGGCAGTTGTTATGCTTCGACAAATATTCGTAAAATTGTATAAATTCGTGATAAATTTTCCAGCGTCCCTCGAGTTGTAACATCCATACAGTAAGATGGACGGACAGACGGACAGGTTTATTTTAGTAGCTGCCACGCAGGGATCCGAATGCACCTTAAAAATGACAATCATAAACGCACGAAGGGAAGCTTTCTAAAGTTGCAATGCTTTCCTGTAGTGTCTTAAGTGGGAATAGCTCTGTCAGCAAATAGGAAGGCTACGGGTGGACGAAGAGTGTTCAATTGCCGTTTGGAACAGCTACGAGGGGGTGCTGGTAAGTCCTTAGCCCGACCTACTTCCCGATGTCGTCGGACGGAATCGATAGTGTCGTTGGAAAGAGGGGTCTGTTCATGTGCCGAATTGCAAGTCTTTTCTTGTTACAGATGCTAAAAGGAAGCATGTCAGACGATGCACGCGATTTCAACAACATCAAGAGGCGAGCTGTCATCAAGGGTTTTTTTCCTACAAGTCAAGGCGCCCAAGGAAATTAACGCCATTCTGAAAGAAACATTAGAGGAACATGCACCATCGTCAAAAACTGGGTGCCCCAATTTAAACGTGGTGATTTTTCCACCTGTGATGTGCCTCGTCCTGGACGACCCAAAACAGTGACCATCCTGGAGATTATTGATCAAATTCACGAGCTAATCTTGGAAGACTGCGGATTTCGGCTAAATCAATAGCTGAGCAACTGGGCATCTCACGTGAGCGGGTTGGGTCCATCATTCATTAAAATTTGGACATGAGGAAGCTCTCCGCGAAGTGGGTCCCGAAATGCCTGAACGCGGATCAAAAACGTCAATGGCGCCAGTCGTCTGAGCAAATTTCGGAATTTTTTCGGCAAGATCCAAATGATTTACTGTCGCGATTGGTGACCATGGACGAAACCTGGCTATATCACTATGACCCGAAGACAAAGCAACAATCAATGGAGTGGCGGCATAGCGGCTCACCCCGCCCCAAAAAATTCGGAGCGCAAAAATCTGCTGGAAAAGTTCTCGCCCCGATTTTTTGGGATCAAGACGGCATCCTCTCATTGATTATCTTCCAAAGGGCCAAACTATCAACGCGGAGTATTACTCATCTCTGCTGGTGCAATTAAAGGACATTTTGAAGGAAAAACACCGCGGGAAGGTCACCAAGGGGGTCTTGTTCTTGCACGACAATGCCCCGGCTCACCGGGCACTTGTAACCTACAAAAAACTGGTCTACCTGGGCTCCCAACGTCTTGATCACACACCCTATTCTCCGGATCTGGCCCTGTCAATTACCACCTGTTCCCTGGTCTGAAAAAGCAATTGAAAGGTCGCCATTTTTCGTCCGACGCGGAGGTCATTGCTGCCGCGGAGACCTGGTTGGACGGACAACTTTCTGAACTTTTTTTTAGTGGCTTGCAAAAGAGCAACGGATTAGGAAGTGTATTGAGCTTCGTGGGGAGTATGTTGAATAAATTCCGAATTTGGTCGCTGTAGGTTACTTCCTTCCTATTTTGGCTAAGAACTTATCAGCACCCCCTCGTATTATGTACAGAACAAGAAACTGAGGTTCACACGACGGTGACGATGAATATTTTACATTACTAAAAGCGACGCCGTATGAATGTGGTACTAGCATACTGCCGCTTCCGTGAAATCAAGGCAGATCTCTTCTATCCTGAAGCTAGAAGCAGTAGATTTCTCCGAAACGTCGCCATTTAGCTACCACACTGCCGGGCTTCACATAAGGGGAAGAATAAACTTCAGACATTTTTCACTTCGCTCAACTGCGTCCAGAGCATTAAAGGGTCGAGCTCGTGGTTGGAATGCCTGCCCTGGTTGCTAGGCTACCGCTGTAACAACATGCAGGGCGACAGTTCGATGAGCTGTAGGCAAAATACCGTATTTTGCATGCAGTGCCAAAACAGAATAATAACAGTTCTTTCGCACAATCATTAGGCCTACAGATACTTCAGGTAGCTTTCGTAGATGGGCTAGGTACAGCACAAAACACAACACAGTTAAACGAACGGGATAGGCAATACGGCTCATCTTAAGCCTGGCCTTTCTATGGAGACATAGCTTGAGTCTTTTACTACATGCGGCAGTAGATGAAGATAAGTGGATAGCTTCACGGCCCGACCATTTTAACCTTCAGAAAAGGGTCCCAGTGCCCATTAGATGGGATGCTGGCTGGGCACCGAAACTGTGGGAACGTGATGGACAGGAAAAGCCTCTGTCCGCTCCATGGAAATCCGATTTCGCTTGTTCGTTCTTTCGTCCGTCCAACTTACAACACAGACACTATACTGACGGAGTTACACAATGGTATGGCTCCAGAAACTGCTTGGGTACCAACCCTGTTTTCCTCAGTTCTCCCGTTAGGCAAGCAGCCGGCACAGCGAAGTAAGTATAAGGATTAGGCTATGGGCTGGACTACCATAAAACCGTGGCTCGATTCCCGGGAAGGACAAGAGACTTTAATCTTCTCCAGTGTCCAAACAAAGTGATAAACTCTCCTTTATTCAACAACGTTACGCAGATTGATAAGGAGTAAAATTTCTCGCCACATACTAAATTCAGAGCTCCATTTGCCAAGCAGGACGATTGTACATGCCCTTAAGTGGCTTACATCATTGCACTGTTTAAAGTGAGCAGTACAGATGCCAAACAGCCGCAAAAAATGAAGGAAATACTGTAATATTACTCGGAGCAGACAACACTTCGAAGCACCCTATAACAATGCAAGTACTTGCGGATTGTCCTATAGCGTTATCCAATAACGCAGAGTAAGGACATGAGGTTCAGTGCCGCCCTTTCAAGGGACTTTACAATCACTTAGCGGCCAAAACCTCAGTCTATGACGTCACGATCAATGAACGAGAGGACTCGCGTTCTGACATCTAGTGTGACGAATGAGAACTACTCAGCAATTGAGTTTAAGGAATCACGGATATTGAAACGATAAACAAAGTTTTATTGACGAATGTCAGGACGACGGAAAGCAGTTCACAGTCGGTAACAAGCGAACCAATGAGGGATCGAAATTTGCTGAAGTTAAGAGAAACTGAAATCTGCAGGTGCCTGAATGGAGAGCGGAGACTAACCTAACATAACCTACTGCATTACCATGAAAGATAGGCTCACTGTCCAGGAAAATATTAATTGCCTGTATTGAAATGCATTTCACCTTGCCGTAAAGTATATTGAAAGCGATCTCTAGTGTGGACACTCCTATGCAAATATCGTCTCTTGACTGGAAGGTGACTTTTCATGCAGCGTAAACAGATTTAACTGGTATTACTCGTATACCGAGCCTGTAACATGCAGCACGACAATGCCTACAGTGTTCATCGCCACAGTGTTTAATGACACAGCTAAACATTTTGTGACACAGCAACACACGCATATTTGCAATTCAAAAATTGTCGACCTTGAAAAAATAGAGCTATCCCTTTTAAATCAGAGCGGTAACTAAGTACGGTACTTAGATTACAATTACTAAGCGATGGAACACAGAAACCGAAGGAAAATGAAAGGGCTAAAATACAATAGTGTGTGTAGTCAGCTATGGCCACACAAATGCAGAACAAAGCCTGTGGAACACAAGCACATACGGTGCAAACTGGTGCGTACGCATTGACTGTCAATGGTTAACTGAAAGGTTACCTACTGCCGAAATACATGGATTTGTCCATTCAGACGAAAGACGATAATTGGTTTCTGCGCATGTGCCATTACGTTGTCATCGGGATAAATTAACCGACTGAATATGAAAACACTGTATTCTGCCCACAAAGTATATTTGTGCATTTCGCATAATTCTCAAAATAAACAGCAAGTACTGCTCTAAACTGCCCTCGTATGTTAGTCATTATCATGCAAATTAGTTTGTTGTTCAGCGAAGCAGAAACTGAATAATTTATATCATTTTGATGGATTTTGTGATTAAACGTTGCAACGGAACATATTACACCTGAACGTTCTGCTTATTTCGTAATGAACAATAAGAACATTTAGCACATCAGTTTTGTTTTTGAAACGCGGGGGATAAAGGCCGACAATATTTTTTGAAAAAGTCAATGAAGCTGAGATAGGCAGTGAGTACCAACGCCAACTGAGTGCGATTAGCACTACTTCATGTAACATCCGTATAATATGAACCAACAAGATGCACTATTTTCTATTAATGTATTTCAATTATAAGCCTCTACATGTTTCAAGCAGGCTTGCTACTCATCATCAGGAGGATCAACTCTGTATAAACAGCAATTGGTATAGTCATGCATTATGTTGACTGGCTGCTGGCTGCTCCTTTGTGTTAAAAGATTCGCGTAAAAATAAAATAAAATACGTCATTCGGACAAAACTTCATTTAATAAACAACATTCTACTTTGCTGCACGTTTCGATTCCAAAGGGATCATCAGCAAACAATTCATACAAGTCATGTAAACCATATTAGGCGAAGAACTGATTTGATTTAAAGGTCTTTGATTGAATTGCCTGATGATGATTCCTTTGGAATCGAAACATGCAGCAATGCAAAATGCCGTCTATTAGACAGAGTTGTGTGTGCATGACGCGTGCTTAAAAATAAACTGTTGACTTCGTATCTGTGAGTTAAAAGCGAAAAAATCAAGAGAGGGGTAGACGATTGTTTCCAGTACTCGTCACCATCAGTTATCCTGTACACCGATGACAGCTGGATCACGAACCGTCATACAGACCAAACATCTCAACCCACTGCAGGACCAGTCTACACCAGTGTTTCTCAACCTGCGGGCCGCGGTCCGGTACCGGGTCCTGGCATCAATTATACCAGGTCGCGAGAAGTTCTCCTGGAATCTGTCATTTTGGTTTTCTAAGCAATTTTCAGGAATAAATGCTTTGTAAATGGAAATATTCTGAGGAGAAAAAATATTCGTGAATGTGTCGAAAAACTCAGATTCAGATGTTAGCCTGAGGAAACTACAATATGCTGCAAAATTTCATTAGTCCAGTGATTGGTAACTAATCTAAATGTAATTTTATATTTGTCAACATGCCACACCGTACACATAATTGTACTAATACTCTTCATGATTATGCCATAATTAATTATTAATACTTATGATAGTTTAATGTATGAACTTAAAAAAATGGAAAGGTATTTACGAGTAAATTTGTTGGGACCGGGCCCTCGTCTTATGAAAAAAAAAAAATTACCGGGCCGCAGTGTCACAAAGGTTGAGGAACACTGGTCTACACAGACCGGAGAAAATCAGCTACAGTATTACGAGCAAGAGTTATTGCACGAGCGGTCTGGACACACCTTTACGCATCCTGTCTTGCTGTAGCTGTCATTTTTAAAACCTAAGTTCTAAGTTCTAAGACCCACCCCGCCATCCCGCTTTCTGACTGGCCTATCCTTCTCGACGTTATCCATTCCTTTCGCAACATTTTTTGTAAAAACTGCCACTTTCCACATCGACTCTTCAACTCTCAAGATGGAAGCCGTCTGTACCTTCGAAATGGTGTTACCCACCTACCAGACTGCACTGTATCATAACCCAGAAGATCTCTATATGAAATGATCTCCGTCTGTTGTCATAATCGAACAGAGAATGCAAATATACCGTTGTATGGGCGAAATTCCGATTTTTATAACGTTAGAAGAGGAGATATGTATACTGAAGTTCTGGTTACCAGGACGCCACAAAGAGATAAAACAATCCCCGTGCAGTTCATGTTTCGCTTTGACCCGATACAAAGCAGTAAGCCCTATTCCCTGCCATGATGTTCAAAGAGCTTACGTTCAGATAACTTTACATATCTCTGCAGTCAAAGTGCTCTGACATGAGTTCACAACACTAGGCCCAACCTCAAGACATTGCTGTCGTCATGTCGTATTCTATGCGTCTTCAAAATTGTACCGTCTCATTAACTTTAAGATTACTGTTTATCAGTAACTTGATTATTGTATTCCATAGTCCTAGGCAGCCATATACCAGGGTGCTGTTAAGTCCTTAGCCCGACCAGGGCAGAGACAACCTCGGAAGCATGTCAGGGATGCGCGCGATTTCAACAACATCGAGACGCGAGCTGTAATCAAGTTTTTTTTTTGAAAGGCAAGGCGCCGAAGGAAATTTACGCCATTCTGACAGAATCATTAGCTTGTTTCCTTCCTGGTCGGGCTAAGGACTTATCAGCACCCCTGCATACGGCAGAAAAAGTCAGGATTTGATTATGCATCCAAACATCTACGGGACGTCGCCAGTCATCTTTGCCCAAGCCCCAGTCCCAAAATGACAGGATGTGAAGGGCAGGGCACCTCTCACACCGCCACTGAATACATTACTAAAGCTTTTAATAGACTTAAATCTTCAGCTATAATCGTTAATATATTATAAACATATATACTGAAATTAATATTGAACTAAAAAACCGTATACATAAATTATACCTGTTACGGCCATACCTTGTATATGTTAAGCGCCCTATACGCTCTCAGTTAAACTGAGCGATTTTACTCTGTGATGTCATACTTGACGGAAAAACTGAGTAAACTGGCAGTTTTGACAGGCAATAGCGCAGGCCTCAGAACTGTCCTTTCCAGTCGTCTTTCACACAGAGAACTACGCAGTTCGCTCAGGGAATCCCACAGTTTCCTCAATTTCCCTGCCGACACCACGATGACATCATCTCAAGGCACATCCGTTTCTAGTAATTCATTCAGCAGATGAGCATCGCATGGTATATTCCTTTTCAAATACCACTTATTTTAAGCTTTCTTTACTTCTTTTCGGATAACATTATGGCCGATGTGGCTAGCAAACGACAGCCTTATTTTTATCGACCATAGTCACACGCACAAGAAAACACACGGAACTGACAAACCTGATGGGAAATCTGTGTCGTACCAGAGAACATTCAGTTCAGTTTTTCGTCCAGTGTCTTTCCACAGTTAAACTGCACGGTTGAACTTAGTGGGTATGGGGCCCTTTACGTAGTGTTCTACAACGTAACTGTAAAATTACACACATTGTCTTGTATTAGTCTTCCTGATGATGTCTTGATATAAGTCGAAAATTTTCGGAGATACTGTAACATAAAATAACAAGTTGCATGTAACGTAATTAAGTGTATTTAATTGCGTTTGAATAGTGAAAAATACAAGTACCCGGACAATGCAAACGAGTAGGAAAGAGTTTCATTTTCTTCAACCGTTTCTGCTCAAAAAATGTTTTCACGAGGGTGAATATTTAAGATTTCAGCTCCAGATGAGGGCAAAAACGTCGGTAAGTCTTTTTGTGATGTGTCTTTTATTTTTATCCATCGTTAGCCAAAACTGCAATTTATGGGCAAGTTCCAAAGACGCGCGACAATATCGACATTAGTGAAAATCCTTGCAAACGGTTTGCAGTTGTTATGTGTCGAAACACACCGCGCAGCTACAGTACACATTTCTGCAACTTTTCGTTTTTATGTCTTTACCAATGAGCTGAAGCCAAGGCCTTCGCCCGCTTGTATCTTCCGTTGTCATAGCGTACAATACTGCACGTCACATTAAAAACGAAGTCAATAAATTTTAATATTGCGGGCAATATTTTATGCCCATTTAATGACAGTATCAGAACAGATATGATGAAGAATTATAAGTTACCAGACTGTGACCAGAAATGGTGGTGGCATTTGGTTTCCATTAAGGACCTTCATAGGAATTTATTGGAGAGTACTAAATGAAGTAAGTGAGCCGGGTAGCTCAGGCGGTATAGTGACTGACTACGGGCTGGACGGTCCGGGATCGAATCCCAGTGGGGACGAGATTTTCCGGCGCCCAGACCGGCCCTGGGTCCCATCCAGTCTCCTGTAAAATGGGTACTGGGTCTTTTCCGGGGGGAAAGTGCGGCCGGGGCGTGCTGCTGACCACTCACCCCTTTCTAGTGCCGCGGTCATGGAAGAATAGAGCTATACCTCTACCCACCCTTTGGGCGACACAGGGCCTGTAACGGGATCACTTTACTTTTTTTTTTACTAAGTGTAGTAACAAAAACCTCGAAGTAACTCACCATAAGGCAAGCATTCGAATCCGGCAAATCATGATGCAGCCTATAAGAACTCATACATTTCAGCACAGTACTGAACCAGTTGTAACTGCGGATGGCAACCCAACATGCACGTGCAATTTTATGTAAACACGCATGTCACTTGTGACAGGGAAAGCAACATGGTGCGTTCCATTGACACCCTGTATCCTACAGTCGAGTCGTCAGTAAAACGGAATTTGATGAAATTCCGCAATGACAGCAATTCATCAGTGCCAAGAACAGGCGGACCCCGTATCCATGGGTAACACGTTCCGAGACCTACCGCGGTTACGTGAAACCGCGGATAATACCGAACGATACATACAACGTTATATAACGTGATATTCGTGTAACATACATAAATAAAGTTTAATTGATAAATTGCGCACAGTAAGACAGTAACAACTTTAAATAAAGTAATAATAAAGTGCACTGTACACTACATTGTACATCGTACATTTGCAGTGTACTTTCTCTCTCTCTCTCTGTCGTACGTATGAAAGGAGGGGATTCTGACGTTTTAGCCTAATCCTCAAGAGACGATACACCACTGAAAAAATACAGTACCTGTACTGTACAGTATCATGTACAGTTTCAAGGGGTGACAGAACAATAAAAGTCATGCTTTTCCATCAAAGAGCTGCATAAGCAATGAAAAAGTGTTATTGTTACACATTTTAAAATGAAAATCATGCGTACGTACCTGTACATAAACTGCAATAAGAACATTTTATTTGTTAAAAAATACAGGCATCTTTGCCTATTGTGGGTATGCACCGACTTCTCCATTCTTCTTATTGCTTTCTGCACACAAACACTGCAATAACGCGACAACTAATTCGAATAGCGAGAACGCTAGAAGCAGAATGGTAGCAAGTTTTAGGGGAAGCGTAGGTACGGGGACGAAGGAAGATGAGTCGAGTACTGGGCGCGTTTGGGCTGCTGGATTTCACCATATTACGGCCAGTTCTCGCTTGGCGCGCATTTTGAAACTTATGAACCGTTTATTTCTTTAATTTTCCAAATTTTTTTCGGGCCGCCGTAAACCGCGTATAACTGAAACCGCGGACACTTAATCCGCGGATACGGGGGTCCGTCTGTACTTCCAACCATGGCGCCAATACACATCCACACTTACGTGACGCGGTACATGGTCTGCCTCTTGTGTGCCAAGCCATAAAATAGTATAGGCACAGAAGGCATGCAGGTATATCATTCCAAATTCGACACTTAATAAAATGTTTAGTACGTCAGCGAAACATATTCTGAAGTTATGCTAGTCGCTAAAATTTATCTGGATAAGATCTGCTGGTAATTTTTTTGCACAAGCGATTACGAAACTTCATATTACGTAACTTAACTACCTTGTCTGGCAGCAGCCGATCTATAAATAACGTCTTTTACAACACATTTAACAGTTGCATGCCATCAAACATCTCCATAGAGGTGTGTACACAATGAGAGTGACGTCATACTAAGAACACACTACTTGAGACAATGCTGCAGCTGATATGACGTGGCTCAGAGCACATTTTCACGAGCTGAATGGATTCAGCCTAGAAAGCAGTTCTGATAAGGAGGGTTGAACCTGAACCCGAGTGCGTAGTAGGATTATCACTGGCTGAACATACGTTGCCCACTTACAAAGCAGCAACAGTACCGTTTATCAGACAGCCTAAAGCACTACACTAATACGACTGTAGCGAATAAACGGAAGACAAAACATAGGTTGCCATGGCAACTACTACCGAAGTGGATCCAGCACCCCTCGCCCAGCGCGGTTTTGACTATACGTGGTTGAAAATACTTAAATGCATGCGGGTAAAAAAATTTACGACCGCTCAAAAATTTCAACGCACACGAGCACATGAGGCTGTTACTCAACTGTCGCAGAAGTTGGCAGCATCAGCCATCCAAGCAGCGTAAAAATGTTTAATGCCCAATTACGTATTTTAAGCGTTGGGGGATGGGGTCCATAAGCGTGCGCTTTCGCTTAAGTCTTTATTCTTCACATACGAAGCTTACGCCACGTGGTTTTACCTAATACTCTGTGATCGCTCTGCCTAAATCCTGTGCTGGACGAGACTCACTGTGTGTGTGTGTGTGGCGAGCAAGGTGATAATGAATACCGCCTGTCAGCAAGTATAAATTTAGTGCTAAAAGGTTCTGAGTTACGATGTTAAGTATCTGGACTTCGCCCACTGCCTAATTTTCAAGAATGCAACTGCCGCATTCAGAAGCTGCACCTCTTTCCGTCTCAGGTGAGTAGGCGGGGAAGCACCTACGAAATGGGTTGGGAAAACTTATCTGTTCCTAAACGAATGGGCTGCACTGAGTATCTGCCGCTATCTGACGATATGATTCTGGCCCATTCTCACGACATTCCTCGTATAGGTGTATAATTCTCCAGTGGGACGTTTGTCTTGTGCTCGCACAACAATAACAGCAAACACTAGCCTGAAGTATTTGATACTGCCCATTCAAACACCGAGGCTGTCAAGAAGTTGAGGATTCGAGTATTCTGGGGTGTTATGTTGTGTCGCGTGGCAAAACTTACTGATGCGTCTTAGAAGCGTAATCCCTCCATCTCCGGGGTCAAGAAATTCAACTCTGTTAACAAGTTACTTACAAATGCTTTGCTTTCAGTGTCACCAGTGCTATATCTTTCATCAGGAACGCCACAATGTATGTTGTTAAAAGGTTTGAGTTTTCTTAAGTCATTCAAATAATTTGTAAATATTCACTATGTAACTTGGAAGTGTGTCATCCCCGTTGTGTTTGTGAAATTGGAAATGGTATGTAGTAAAACACAACTATGTCAATTAAGATGTGTTTAATGGCTGTACTAGACAACTACATGTTTTGGCCTTTACTTGCCATCTTCAGGTTGTCTTCAAGAGAAATTAAGGTCCTACTATCTAGACAGATCATACCACTGCACATAGAAATTACATTACGCAATAAGACCCGTATGTAGAGATCTCCGTATCACGTGCGCGCATAATGTATATAGTACGACCTTAAGTTCTCTTGAAGACAACCTAAAGATTGCAAGTAAAGGCCGAAACATGTAGTTGTCTAGTATAGCCATTAAACACATCTTAATTGACATGGTTGTGTTTGACTACATACCCTTTCCAATTCACTATGTAAGTTACCACTGACCAGGGACGTCTAATCTGTCGATCTGGGGCAACACACAAAAAAAGTTAAATAATCCATAACAGTGCACTGAGTATCAGACATGATACCAAAACCAGCTATATACTGTGGGGTGTACAATATACTTTCATACACCTACGTGCATTTGTTAGTTTTGGTATGTCTACGAGAAAATATCTCTCAATACTTTCCCTGACAATGTCGCGATGGAAGGCCGAAACAATTCCAAAGGTTTCGTGGTAAAAAAAATGAAAGAAGAGTTGGAATTTGTTGCGTCATAGTACATGCTGTATTGCGTATAGGGCTTTCTGACTATGTAAATGAAAAGTCAGGACATTCCGCTCCTAGAAATCACTAAATTTGACAAGAAAGGCAATATACTGTACGTATAAGGTAACACTGAATCGCTTTCTTGCAACTATTGTTGCAGTGGACAAGCAGTAAATAATGTGTGTTTGTAGCTTTACATACGTAGCATGCAATACAAGTCACATTGTCATCCGTGGCCCGCCTGGTTCTAAAATAATTTTTTCCAAATTATCTCATAAACGGCACGATTTCCGAAAATGTTATCAAGAATGAAATGTGTGTTTTGATTTCCTCTATCATTTTTATCTGAAACATTTCTCAATCTAAGAGGAACTGAGCGAGATATGATCAAACATATATATATTGGTCTACACTTAAAGTACCTTTATTCTTGCCAGATTTTCATGAGACTCGAATTTTCTCCACAGACTTTATAAAAATACTCAAATATCAATTTTAATGAAAATTCGCCCAGTGGGAGCCAGACAGAAATGACGAGGCTAATAGTCGCCTTTCGCAATTTTGCGAGCACGCCTACAAGAAAGCTACACGTTAGTCAAAACACGTATGTTTTTTTAGACAGAATAATACACAATGAAATTTTTTTCTTTCGTGTTTCCCTTCTAACTTTCCCTACGTGTCTTCTTACCGACTAGTTGACGGTCTGTGTGGATCTTACGCTTCTTAACCTCGTTTTTCTACTTCCACGAGTTCTTCTCACTTCATATCGCACTTCTCTCACGCATGGACTTGCCCTAGTAGTTTGAAATCTTTACAGCTCAATTCAAATACACTCCGAACAGGTGACATCTTCGAAGAAAGTTTTCACGAGCAGCGGTAACTTAGCTGTGTCGTGCTGCAGACTTTTTCGTATGGTAGTCAACAAGGAAGATATCACTGAGAAAGTTATGTCTGCATTCCATTAGTGGCCATACAGTGGGTATGCTGTAATGCCAAACTGGCGTCATGCACATGCCAGAACTGCTTCAAGGCTAAGCGTTAACAATTTTATTTCAAATTTTAAAAACTACTTTGACCTTGTAGGCCGGGTAACTCAGTTGGTATAACGACTGACTACGGGCTGGACGGTCCGGGATCGAATCCAGTCTGCTCAGAGCTTCTGACCAGTAACGTTGTGCGCGGAGTGAATAACCTTTGAGTCGAAAGTGATAGGCAGGTAGTGAGTAAGGTCGAGTGGCCTACGCAAGGTAGTGATAACAGAAGAGTAGCGTTACTACACAATGGCCGAATGTCTCAATACAATAGTTTGTACATTCGAACCAACCAGTCCGCGTATCACCGCATATGACATCCACGAGTGGATTCAACAATTCATACGGATTCCAGAACACACTGTCAGCATGATTCAGATTGATGGAATAAAGAGGCAAGTATTCATAAAATTGATAGATAACGCGTACATGCAAGCCCTACTTAGGGAAACAAACGGACAAGCCGAATACAAACATCACAACAGAGTACTATCAATAGTCAACATAGCAATAGCAGGGATGGGCAATAAACGCGTCAGTATCACCAACCTACCGCTCTAAATGAAAGAACACGCCATACGAACCGCGCTCACCCCATATGGAACAGTACTGGCTGTAATAGAAGAAATGTATCCAAAGACGTATATATATATATATATATATATATATATATATATATATATATATATATATATATATATAAAATATAG